>Ga0335074_10003339_pt1 | contig 21880 bp, 22 predicted proteins | sample Lox_Sample_23_FD_206715 | JGI IMG/M metagenome (GOLD analysis project Ga0335074, IMG submission 206715) | Soil microbial communities from Loxahatchee National Wildlife Refuge, Florida, United States - Lox_Sample_2.3 | ecosystem: Environmental > Terrestrial > Soil > Wetlands | place: USA... | reverse complement strand
GATCGAAAGAATCGTGATTTCGGCGATGTTTCCGAGACAGGCCATCTGCTGCAACGCCATCTGCGTCTGGGATGGCAGACGGATGAGCTTCATGATCATGAGGTCCACCACATTATCGCTGTATCCCTGAGCGTGGATGCGACTGAGATCCCATCGCCAGCACGCGGCATCATGATCGAAGGTGAGCATTTGTTCGTCGGCGAGTGAAGAAATGAACTGAATTGTGAAGAACGGATTGCCGCCTGTCTTCTGGTGCACAAGTTCCGCGAGCGGCGCAATGTGTCCCGGCGCACTGCGAAGCGCATCCGTAAGCAATTGCTCGATATGTTCCTGGGCGAGTGGCGCAAGCCTGATCTCCTTTACTTTTCCGCCAGCACTCCTGATCAACTCGAGCTTCCGCATCAGCGGATGAGCTGCGCTGACTTCGTTGTCGCGATAGGCTCCGATCAGCATCAGATGCTGTTGCTCAGATCGCGTCAACAAGTCCTCCAGCAGGTCGAGCGTCGCCACATCGAGCCACTGCAGATCGTCCAGAAACAGAGCCAGAGGATGTTCCCGCCGCGCGAATACGCTGATGAAACGACGGAACACCAGTTGGAAGCGGCGTTGCGCATCCTGTGGTGGAACTTCCGGAACGGATGGCTGGTCACCGATCACGAGCTTCAACTCGGGAACCAGGTCTACAATCAGCTGGCCATTCTGGTCCAACGCATCACAAAGGTCGCGACGCCATCTGCAAAGCTCTGTCTCGCTCTTCATTAACAACTGCCGGATCAGGCTCTGAAAAGCCTGTGCCAGCGTTGAGTAGGGAATATGGCGCTTGTATTGGTCGAACTTGCCGGAAGCAAACAGGCCACGCGGCGGCACCAGTACGGGCTGCAGTTCATTGACGACCGAAGACTTGCCAACGCCGGAATAGCCGGAGACGAGGATTAGTTCCGGGGCATCACCCTGTACAACTCGGTCGAACGAGGCGAGCAACGTTTCGACTTCGCGTTCCCGGCCGTAGAGTTTTTCAGGAATCTGAACGTAGTCCGGCCTGTCATGCTTTCCCAATGCGAAGTCATGAACGCCGCGCTCACGATCCAAGTCGTCCAGACACCGTCGAAGATCGCTCTCGAGACCCGTTGCGGTTTGATAACGCTCTTCAGGAGTCTTGGAGAGCAGTTTCATGATGATTGCCGAGACGGGGCCGGGAATGCCCTGCATTCTATCTCCCGGCGGAATAGCAGGTCTTGCAATATGACAGTGAACCCACTCCATCGGCTCGAAGGCGGTGAACGGGAGACTTCCAGTCAGAATTTCGTAAAGCGTTACGCCAAGTGCATAAAGATCGCTGCGTGAATCGATGGAACGATTCATCCGTCCCGTTTGCTCGGGCGCCATATAGGGAAGGGTTCCAGAAAGGAACTCCGCGGGTCCGGATGCCTGGCGCTCATGAGGAAGGCGCGAGGCAATGCCAAATCCCATCAACCGGACCTCGCCTGCCGCAGAGTCGAACAGGACATTGGCTGGCTTGATGTCCTTGTGAATGAGCCCTCTTTGGTGCAATCTGCCGAGTGCGCTCGCGAGACCAACGGCAATTCTCAAAAATGACTTGAGTTCCCCAGATTCAGTAGCGAACCGGTCAAGGGGCTTGCCACCAGGATCCTCGAGCACGATGGCAGTTTGTCCCAGGTGCTTTGTTATTGTGACGGGAACGACGGCCCATGCTGGATCGAGCTCATTCCTTAGGGAATATTCATGCTCCAGTTTCTTCAACGTCTCCAGTGAAGGTTTACCGGACGAAGGGGCAAGCAGCAGGATGGATCGAGAACGGGGTCGGCTTGAGTGCTTACCGCGGTAGAGGATGAACTCCTCATCTTCGCGGAGAATGTCAAGAGGAAATTGGGTAGGACTCGCCAAGCTCATCCCTCCGGATGAAATCAGCGGATGATTTGTCCGCGCTGCCCAAAGGGAGCAGTTCTCGGGGAATTGACTGGGCAACCAACGAGCCGCGTCGAACGTGCCGCTCCAAATGTTGCGAAATTATACCGTGCGTCGAAGACGAAGGCACCTGTGCCTCGTTCCTGTGTCGGCGGCTCCAAAACGCGCTGACAGGGAAAAGGAAACCAGTAATTGGAGTCAGGGGACGCAGATCACCAGGTCCATGGGGTGGTCGCTGCACCGAGGCCTGCATCGCGCGCCTGAGTGGCACTGGCGGTGCGGCCCTGTTTCAGGCGCGCTCGAGTTGCTGAAGCGGCGCGTGGATATCTTCGACGAGGAAACCGGGAACCTGGGCCATCCACTGTTTGCCACGCGGCTGTAGAAGCGCGCGCTGGTGGTGGTGAGGGCTTGGCCTGTGCGGGCTGGTGTGATTGTCGGACGCTGCCCACTGACAATTGCGACTCTTGACACTCGTAGCTGAGATCGTCAGCACCGCAGCCCCCCATTCTGCAATGGCTTAGCAGCTCGGCCCGTTTTGGCAATGCAGTTGCCAGTGTGTGGACGTCGGACCGGAACATCAAAAAACGGTCGGGACGAATACAAGGAGAATCTACAAATGTCCTCGGACAAGGCAATACAACGAATCGCGATTGTCGGAACTGGTGTAATCGGCGCCAGCTGGGCGGCCTACTATCTAGCCCGCGGATTGGACGTCGTCGTGACGGATCCCGCACCGAACGCAGAACAGAACCTTAGGAAGTACGTCGATGAGGCGTGGAACATATTGAGCAAAAAAGGGCTGTCAGAAGGAGCGTCGCGCGATCGGCTCATCTTCCAACCGAAAATGAGCAGTGCCCTCGCAGTTGCTGACTTCGTTCAAGAGAATGCCCCGGAACGGCCAGATCTCAAGGCAAAGCTATTCGCTGAAATGGATGATGCTACGCCGCCTGATTCCATCCTTGCCTCAAGTTCCTCGGGGCTGACGATGGACGTCATTTCTTCCAGTTGCAAGCGTCCGGAACGGTGTGTCATTGGACACCCGTTCAATCCTCCACACATCATTCCGTTGGTTGAAGTCGTAGGTGGTGCGAAGACCTCCGAGAAAACGATCGAGACCGCTATGACGTTTTATGCGTCGATTGGAAAAAAGCCGATTCGTCTGTTCAAGGCGCTTCCCGGTCATGTCGCCAACCGTTTGCAGGCGGCACTGTACAAGGAGGTTCTGTATCTCATTCAGGAAGGTGTGCTAAGCGTCGAGGACGCCGACGCCGCGGTTAGCTATGGGCCAGGACCTAGATGGGGCGTGCTGGGACCGAGCCTGCAGTGGCACCTCGGCGGAGGTCAGAACGGAATTCAACATTTTATGGAGCACCTCATGGATCCTCTCGCGGGTCTGATGAAAATTCTTGGCACCCCGAACGTTACTTCGGAGCTGAAGCAGACGGTCACAGAGGGAGTGATGCGAATGGCGGGTAATCGCTCGGTCGAGCAGCTGGCTGAAGAGGAGAACGAGCTTCTGACGGGGCTCCTTAGCCGTCGCGCGAGCGTTGGCCTGTAATGTCCTGCCGAAAACAGCATTCAAACCACAAGGGAGAACTTGTCATGAGCACTACTACTCTCAACCGCATTGAGACAGCTGCGACGAAGTCAACCACGTCCGCCCGGCTTTTTTTCCTGGACGCCGGCGGCGGCCGTGTGTTCTCCGCAAACGCTGACGGTTCCGATTTGAAAACTATCGTTAACGAGGGCCGGAAATTTCCGGACGGAATTGTTGTTGACATCGCTGCCGGGCATATCTACTGGACCAACATGGGCAACAGCCCCGTTGTCAATGACGGTTCCGTTGAGCGCGCGGATTTTGACGGACGCAATATCACGAGCATCATTCGTCCGGGCGTCACTTTCACTCCAAAGCAACTGCAACTCGATGAGAAAGACCGGAAGCTCTACTGGTGCGATCGCGAGGGGATGCGAGTCATGCGGGCGAACTTGGATGGTTCCAACATCGAAACGCTTGTCGATACCAGCGAGGGCGACGCGCGTCCCGGCAAGGACCAGAAGAAGTGGTGCGTGGGCATCGCGGTGGACGCTGAAGGTGGCCAGTTTTATTGGACTCAGAAAGGGCCTGAAAAAGCCGGTGAAGGACGTATCTTTCGCGCCAATATCGAGCTTCCTAAGGGCCAAACTCCCGCAAACCGCGATGATATTGAGCTTCTCTACGATGCCCTACCCGAACCCATCGACCTTGAGCTGGACCTCGCCAATCGCACTTTGTATTGGACAGACCGCGGGGATCCGCCGCGTGGCAACACGGTGAACCGTGCGCCGATGGACCCGAAGTCCGCAAATCGGTCAGAGCCCGAGATCCTTGTCAACCATTTGATGGAAGGCATCGGCCTGGCTTTAGACCTGAACGGCGGTCGCATGTTTATCACCGATCTCGCCGGCTCCGTCTACAGCGCCAATCTTGATGGGTCAGACAAGAAAACGCTGCTGATGGGCGAGGGAAACCTTACCGGTATCGCATATGTAGAGATGCCGGCTGGGGACTAAGCGAAACCGCGGCCTCACCACGTTCGGCAACCCGCTGTTGGTGAATCCGGAAAAGCATCACAACTAAGAATTTTCGAGAGGATATCGACATGAGTACTGCAACACTGGACCGAGTCACCGATCAGACATTGACGGAGAAAATTCAATCGAAACTGAGCAATCCCGTGAGTGCTCCCGATTTCGACCTGCACGGCAGCGTGAATGAAGTACTGAAAGACGTCGGACTGACAACCGCGGACAGCGGAGGCAAACTTACCTTCTACGGACAGGATCCGATCATTGCCAGCCCGCATCGATTTGGCACGATGGCGGCGGTAGGTCTGGCTGCCAGGAGCGTAGCCCTTGCCGCGCTTTGGAAATCCCAAACCGGGGAAGGACAAGACATTCATGTCGACGTCCGGAAGGCTTTCCGGCGTTTCTCTGGTTTCTTCGAGGGGAAATGGGAAACGATCAATGGACGTGGTCCGACAATGGGCGCGTATCAGGATAACCCATTCTGGGAGATTCCCCTCTTCCGGAAAACACGCGACGGGCGTCACGTGGTGGCTCTCAACGTTTACCCCAGGCTGCAGGCACGCGCGCTCAACTTTCTGCGAGCCATTGACAGCAACGAATCCGTAAACAATGCGATTCTGCAGTGGCGCGCGGACGAGTTGGAGACGGCCGGGCAGGAGGCCGGCCTTGTCTTCGCCAAGGTGCGTACCTACGAGGAGTTTCTCAGAGAGCCCCAGTACACCGAAGTGCTCTCCCAAATGCCTCTTATCACTGTCGAGAAGATCGGAGAGAGTGAGCCGGTACCGTTCAAGCGCGGAGCAAAGACTCCCCTGGAAGGCATTCGCGCATTGGGAATGGGGCACGTGATTGCCGGAGCTGGCATCGGAAGAGACCTCGCGTATTACGGTGCGGACGTTCTCAACATCTGGAGGCCTAATGATACGGAAGTAGAAGGCTTTGTGTGGGATGTACAGATTGGGATGCGCTCCACAATACTGGACGGCTCCAAGGAAGACCGCGCCAAGTTCGATCACCTGCTGAAAGATGCTGACGTGTTCTTCTCGAATCGGCGTCCCGGTTACTTGGAGAGATATGGTCTCACAGCGGAGGAACTCAGCCAAAAGAAACCGGGATTGATTCACGCCAAGGTGGTCCTCCACGGCGAACGAGGTCCCTGGTCAAATTGGGTTGGCTTCGATGAGATCGGCGCAGCAGTGGCAGGCTTGTTTGCGATCGAGGGAACACGGACTCAGCCTTCGTCGCCGCCGATTATCCCGATTTGCGACAACGTGGTGGGCTGGCTCGGCACCGTCGGCGTTCTTGAGGCGGTGCGACGCCGTGCCACCGAAGGCGGCAGCTATCGCGTTGTCGTATCCCTGACCAGAACCGTGCTGTGGCTGATGTCGCTTGGCATATTCGACAAACACTATGCGCAGCAAACCGCTGGCTCTACAGACGAACACAAGTCTGTGGCTCCTGACCTCTTCACCGCGGAGACTCCGTTGGGAACATATCAAGGTATGACCGACCAAGTGGTTCTGTCTAAGACGCCGGGCTCCTTCCGGACCGTCCTCAACCCGCGTGGCTCGTCGAAACCCGAGTGGCTAAACATCGGATAAGGAGTGTCGCGCTGAGCAGTGAAACTGCAGTTGGAGGTTTCACTGCTCTGGCTTCCATCCCCTCGAGAAATTTCAGCGAGTGCTACATCAGCCCGGAGCGCGTTTGTATGAGCATTTCAACTAGCAGGTCTCTTGCAACGATTCTCGTGTATGTCCTCGGTGTGTGTGTAGTGGCAAAGGCTCAGTCACCCTCAAACCTCGGCGACACTGCGACACCAACGTCAACTGAAGAACCATCTTCCAACGCGGTAGCGAAGCAAGCTGCGAATCCGCTGGCGACCATGTGGCTCATTCAGTACCAACAGAATAACGATTGGGTTGGAATGCCGTTGAACCATGGCAACCAGGTCGAGAGCAATCTTCAGTTCCAGCCACTCATTTCCATGAGTCTCACCGACAGCTGGAATCTGGACGTACGCCCAGTATTCCGATTGTTCAGTTCTGCTCCGTATGTTAGCTCGGCGCAACAAGAGCGGCGCGTTACAGGTTTCGGCGATACCGTTTTTGCGTTCGCGTTATCTCCGGGTCACGCTTTAGTGGGGAACTGGTTGATAGCAGTTGGCCCAACATTCGTCTTCCCCACAGCAACCGAATCCAAGTTGGGTCAAAGCAACTGGCAGGGTGGACCAACTGCCGCTCTCGGGTACGTAGGCGAGCATTTCATCGCTTACATTTTTCCCCAACAGTGGTTCAAGATCGGCGGCGACGGTCAGACGACTAAACAACTGGACGCGCAGTATGCCTTTGTCTACTTTCTGCGGAATGGGTGGAGCATTGGAACCAATCCGGATGTATTTGTCGATTGGGAATCGAAACCAGGTAACCAGGTGACATTTCCTGTGGGCTTGCAAATTGGAAAACTGCGGAAAGTTGGACCACTGCCCATCAAGTTCGATGTCCAGGCGGAGTATTACGCGATACACCCGGAGGTTTATGGGCCTAAGTGGGGAGCACAGTTACAGATCACTCCTGTCATACCGTCGCTGATCAAGAAGAGAATTTTCTAGATGCGATAGTGACCACCACAGAGGAACGGTGAGCCGTAATCGAATAGCGTCGTTGGAGGATAAAGTAGTCCCAATTTGCCGATGCATTCAGTCCCTGAGAATCGGGTGTTCTGCATAGGGCACGACTGTGGCGACTGCTCCGCAGGCCAAAGCGTTAGAGGAAGAAATACACGTCTAAGGACTAAGATCATGCCAAGTAATCAATTACCACATGTGGTGATCGTGGGCGGAGGTTTCGCGGGACTCGCCGCCGCCCGCGCCTTACGAAACGCGGCTGTTCACGTTACACTGATCGACCGCTCAAACCACTACCTCTTTCAACCGCTACTCTATCAAGTGGCGACCGCCAACCTTGCCCCTGGTGACATCGCTGCGCCGATTCGCCATCTGCTGCGGAAGCAAAGGAATGTGACCGTCGCAATGGCTGAAGTCACGGGTGTAGATGTGACAAACCGTCGCGTGCTGGTCGATTACATGGGTCGCCGCGACACGCCATTCGAATACGACTATCTGATCTTGGCGACCGGCGCCTCGCACAGTTATTTCGGTCACGACGAATTTGCGCAATTTGCGCCCGGGATGAAAACCTTAGCCGACGCGGAATCGGTTCGCGCAAAAGTGCTGAAGGCTTTTGAGACGGCGGAGATCGAAGATGATCCGTCGAACCACCGGGACCTGCTCACCTTCGTGCTAGTCGGTGCTGGACCAACCGGTGTGGAGATGGCCGGCGCGTTGGCTGAACTGCGACGTTTCACGCTGAAGTCCGACTTCCGTCGAATTGACCCGCTCAAGGCGCGCATCATTCTCGCTGAAGCGGGCCCGCGAATCCTCGCGAATTATCCGGAAAAGCTTTCGCGCAAAGCTCAGGCGCGGTTGGAAAGCCTTGGCGTGGAGGTACGGATCGGCCAACCGGTCAAGGCAATCGACGAGGCGCGCGTAGTGATCGGCGATGAGACCATTCCTTCCCGGACGGTTATTTGGACGGCTGGAGTCACCCCGTCGCCAGCCGGCAAATGGCTGAACGCGCCCACCGACAAGGCCGGACGCGTACGGACTCAGCCGGACTGCAGCGTTCCCGGCCATCCAGACGTCTTCGTTGTCGGCGATACTGCGTCGCTCGATCAAGACGGTAAGCCGTTGCCGGGGCTTGTGCAGGTGGCGATGCAGCAGGGCCATTACGTCGGCAAGGTGATCGACAACCGAGAAACTGGACGTACCGCACCGCCACCGTTCCGTTATTTCGATAAAGGCAACATGGCTGTGATCGGACGTGGATTTGCCATTCTGGATTCACCATTCGCGAAAATGAGCGGGCTGCCGGCATGGCTGGCGTGGGCCTTTATTCACATTCTGTATCTACCGGCGATCGGTAATCAGTTGCGAGTTTCGGTGCAGGCGATGTGGTCGTATTTCACGCGCCAGCGGAGTTCTCAGCTTATCGTAGAGCCACGCGGGAAGCAGATGCTTGTCTCGAGGAGTCAGCTCTCGGCAGAGCGATAGAAATAACTGGCAAGCAAGCAGCGGCGTGATTCGCACAGGCAAAGGAACAATGCTAAGCGATTGGGAAAAATGCAGGGAGGTACGGAAAAACACTGGCAAAGGCAGTGCCGTCATTCGTGCTGATAGCTGCCCTAAGAGGGCGCACGAGACCTTGTTATGAATCCAACGTAGTTTTGCTCGTTCGCCTGCGAGGATCGAAGGGCAATTGTTCGTGGTTACCATTGGTCTCGACCGCCAGAAGGAGAGGACGATGACAGGTCTAGACCCACGAGCTGATTACCGTGAACGGTGCTGTGATCGGCCTGGGCTTCCGGTTATTCTTCTGTTAAACTGACGTAATTGCGCCCACTCTCGGATATATGACCTGGCTCGACGTCAATATGAATGCAACCCTGAATGGTTCTCGTGGCCGTTATCACAGGTGCTTTGGTCTTTCTCATTCAGTAAAATTTTGAGTGTCCAGTGTGATGCCGACCTCCCCGCGTACCGTCGTGAGATGAAGACGAAACATGTGGCTGCGAGAGCACAAGCCAATGGCTACCAAATGGGGGCTAGGTGCAGGGAACTCTGGCTGGCGGCGACGGCGTTGGCGGTTAGTGAATTGTTCGGATCGAGAGTCGAATAAAGCCCAAAACCGGGCGGCTTTGTTGTACTCCTCGTTCCCGCTCCGAAGCGCGCCATTTCCAGTACACAATCAAACAGGCCAGTCCCATGGTGAGCTGCGGAAACAAGCAAGTGATGGATAATCGTGAAGCCAAACTGAAAGCGGCTCCAAAACGCCGCATTTGAAATCAATGAGTCAATTGTCCTCTCAATTCACGCCTTGATTCCTGACTCAAATCTGAAGTTCACGTTGCAGTGAATCCAACTCGGCGCGACAGATACTGCTGAACATCCTCACCGGATCCTGATGGCCATCCACTGCGCGAGCTTGAATTTGCTCAGGTGTCATATTCGGCTGTGAATAGGTGCTCAAAAGAGTCTTAATCACTTCCTCTGCCTTGTGAAGAACGACTTCCGAGGAGCTGAGCCGAAGGCGGCTTAGCAGCGCATAGATTGGCGTAAGCTTTTGAAGATCAGTGGAGGTGTTGTGCATTGCATCGACGTGCAAGCGAGCGCTTTCGCCTATGAAGTCGGAATACAGCTCCTCCCGGCGCGCGATAAGCTTTCCGAATAAATCGCGCCGATGCTGATGTCTCACTGTGATCCAGGTCCCAACGACTGAGCCAGCTGCGCCCACAAGCGAACCGCCAATTGCAGCCGCCGCGGTGATGGTATTGACAGGTACTGCGAACATATCCTCTCTTCTTGCTGCACCGATGGAATCGGCTATCTGGGGTTTTTATCTACACATCGATTTGCACTTCGCGTGCCAATTCGTCCGGATTTCGGCGTGGCGACTTCTAGCAAGCTCCTACCAGCAATAAATGGTTGATCTGATTAATAGTTACGCTTTTGGGCCAACCGGAATCGAGCGAATGCTTAGGGCAAATCTGCGGGTCTAATTGCCGCCGACACGCGGTTGACAGTTCCGACTTTCGACTCCTTCGAAGAAAACCGTGTGCTCATTCCCAATTCATTCTGCGACGATTAGCGACTTTGTCGGTTTGGCATTTCACGTGCCAATGTTCAGGTGTCGGCCGCAATGGCGCTGCCAAAGGTGGAAGGGAAGAAGTGATGGGAGGCGGTCTCTCTCGGACTCACGCCGAGGGAAGAGACGAATGAGAGAGCCTAGCCAGGAAGACCAGAAGGCACTTGGTGAGCCTTGCGACGGAAAGGGATCCGGTATGAATCAGACGGCGCAAGTCACAGAGCCACGACAAATGGGCCACGCACTCGCAGTTGTAACAGGAGAGCTTCGACGTTCGGAGCTCTCATGTTCGATGGGGGATTCTTTATTGCAGGGAGGTTCTGCTTGTTGGATTTGATTATGTTTGGCATCCCGATAATCGGATGTGTTTGCTCCTATCTTTCGCCATCGCTTGGCGCAATTCGTTTTACGGCAAAGAGGCAAAGCGGCAAAGAATCTTATGGTCAGTTGTGACAATTCGTTGATCGTCATGACCGTTGTGGCTCAATGCGGTGTGAGCGCAAAGGACCTAGGCTCTGCTGAGATTCGGTATGGCAGTTGCCACACGGATGAGGGAGCGGGAACCGGAACTGGTGATACGCCGACTCGCGACAAGCACATCAAGGGAGAGAACGATGAATGGCATTTGGAAAAGCACGAAAACCTCAGCGGTTTATCGTGCGGCGGTCGCCGTTACGGCATTCGCGATGTGGTCGGCGAAGTTTCCATGCCAGGCCCAAAAGTTGGCCGAAGCCAATTCATCTCTACCGACCGCGCCGTCGACCTTACTATTAACTGAGACGGTTGCGTCTAGCGGGACTGGCGAGTCTGTATCTCCCGCTACCGCCAGCGTGACTGGAACGGTAACAGATACCGATGGAGCCCTCATCCCTGGTGCAAAGGTTGAGATTGATTCGATCACGCACGAGGATAACCAGGCAGTTCTGGCCGGCGGCGATGGGACATTCCGGTTGAAAGGTCTGAAGCCGGATGTGACCTATTTGATCCGCGTGAGCACAGGCGGAGCGGCCGAATGGAAGTCTCAGCCGATCATTCTTAATCCCGGACAAGTATTGACACTGAACGACATTCGCCTGAAGTTAGAGGTGACAGATTCGATCACCGTTTCGGCATCACGGAATGAGATTGCGACAGCGCAGTACCAACTCGAAACCCAGCAGCGGACCTTCGGAGTCATCCCCAACTTCTATACGGTGTACGACTCCGCCAATGCGGTCCCGCTCACATCGAAGCTGAAATTCAAGCTTGCGCTGAGGACCTCATTTGATCCCGTTACACTCGGAGGCGTGGCGTTCATGGCGGGTGTCAAACAGGCTGCGAAAACGCCGGACTACCAGCTGGGAGCGACAGGATATGGAGAGCGCTTGGGTGAGACTGCCCTAACAGGTCTCAGCGACATCATGATAGGCGGCGCGGTGCTGCCGTCCTTGCTACACCAAGACCCCAGGTATTTCTACCAAGGTACAGGCAGAACGCGGTCTCGATTGAAGCATGCATTGTCGGCGGCAGTTGTCGCGCGTGGGGATGATGGGAAAAGTCAGTTCAACGCGTCAAGTGTGGGAGGCGACCTCATAACGAGTGCCCTGCAATTGGCTTACTACCCAAAGGCAAATCGGACCGCCTCTGTTTTTATCGGACAAGTCGGTCTCGCTACCGCCGAACGCACTCTGGATAACGTTTTGCAGGAATTCCTATTTGCGCGTTTTACCTCAAAGGCCAAGTTTCACGCGGACAACCCGGATGCGGATTCTGCCGATTCGCAATCGCATCAATAGCAAGTCGTCTCGCGGATGAATCATCTGCACATAGCCCTCAATCGTCTTGGCCCTGGGAACTCCGGGGCCGTTTTTTTTACCCGCGACCATGTAGATCGTGTCATCCAGGCACTTCGCTGCGACTCCCCCATCATTCCGAACAAGAACGGACAGTTTCGACCGTCGGCCACACATCCAGCAATCACGTGTTAAGCGCAGGTAGGTAATGATTTGAGAGTTCATACTGTCGAAGCTGTTTTCGACAGTCATGACTTTTGACGCCCACCGCACAGGACCTAGGTCCCGCCGTGCTCTCGTTCTGCAAGGCCTTAGCAAATCAATTTGCTTTGGCATTGCAAGTGCATGAGCTCATGTGTCGGTCAAAAATGTCGATGCCATCGGGATCGCTGAGCTAGCGGAGCCCGGTGGGACCAACGAAAGCGGACGTGACCATGCGTGGCATAAATGAACAAGCTTCTATCGTTGCGAATCAGGAAGAACATCACCTGCTGGGATGTGCTCTAGCAGGTAGTTCAGAGGCATTTAACAGACTCGTGGAGCCACACTGGGATGCGCTCCTTCGAGTTACTCAACTAATACTTCGCAATCGCGAAGATGCCGAGGATACTGTTCAGGCCACAATCCTAAACGCTTGGCTCAATCTAGAGAGCTTCGAGGGGCATTCACGATTTTCGACGTGGCTCACTCGTATCGCCATCGATTCTGCTTTTATCCATTTGTGCGCAAATTCATACCAGAGCGAAGTCTCGCTTGATGACTTCGTTCACTGCGAGAGCACTAGCGTACCTCGTTTGCTGGATTCTGAGCCCGACCCGGAACAGGTGCTTTCTGGAAAAGAAGCGTGGCCTTCGACGGTTAGCAGCGACGGCATTGGGCTTCACCATGTCGTGGCCGATACATGAGGTTGATTACGAGTTCACAGGGAAAAGGCAAAGGCAGTGTTGACCTTAGAGCTGGGCCTCTAGACAGCGATGAACTCGCTTCAGCGAAGCGATATCAAGTCCGAGGTTGTCATGACCTATTCACAAGCACAACAAACCGCTCAGCTGGCGGCCAACCAAACAGGAATGGATTGTGTGGTGATCCATTTCTCCTGGGATTGGCCCAACTTTAAGGTGGCTTATCTAGCGGATCTCCCGGCAGATGCGGAGAGAGTGGGTCCAGTCCTTCAGCCCATGGTTAATTAGTAAGGCGGCGGCGTCATGAAGAGGGTTCATGAACAGATGCAATGCGATCCTCTAACTATAGTGTGCCGAAACTGCGGCTCGGGCACCGGTATTCCATGCGCGTGGCCGCCCTTCGTTAACCCAGGCGATGCGCCGCCGCTCTACCACTCAGAGCGCGAAGCTGATAGCGAGTGGGCAGAGAGGGAATGACTGGTTAACGCGCCGATACGAAATGATGCCAAGCCATAGTACGGATGAGAGACGTGGAAACACATTGCTTGCGGAGACAAGGGTCACTATGTACCGGGATCGACTCTACAGACACAAAATCAAAACTGGAGGAACAAAAGAATGTCTTTGCGTAGTCTTACTGTGAGCACAGAAGAGGTGTCCGTTCGTTCCTTCCAAGCAGGCGACGAGGACGCATTTCGCACCCTCAACGAGGAATGGATCGAGCGCTATTTCAAAGTAGAGGCAAAGGATAGAGCAGTGTTTGCCAATCCACGAAAAGCCGTCCTGGAAAAAGGCGGCCAGATTCTTTTTGCGGTCCTGGGCGAGAAGTGTGTCGGCTGCTGTGCACTTCTGCCAACGGGTGTTGACGAGTTCGAGGTAGCCAAGATGGCTGTCGCGCCCGGACATCAGGGGGGCGGCATCGGACGCCGACTGCTCTCGGCAACGATCGAAGAGGCTAAGCGCATGCACGCGAGAAGGCTCTATCTGGAGACAAACCATATTTTGAAGCCGGCGATTCATCTATATGAATCGTTGGGGTTTCAGCACATCGACCCGAGTAAGCTGACTGCTTCTCCGTATGCCCGGGCCGATGTCTACATGGAATTGAAGCTGATTTAGCACGTTCGGCAATTCCGCCAAACAGGTTGATGAATAAGTCTTAACGGTTCGGAGGGGGTGTGGTATGGACCTCGCGGTACCGATCCAGTTGGAGCGGGTCGGCGTTGGCAGCTTAGCCAAGGACTGACCGGGCCAGAATCGGCTGAGACGAAGTGAGTGAGTGAGAAGCAAAATTTGACCCCCGAGGGAACTCCACTCGGGCATACCAAGCAAGGAGATAACGTATGAGCTTCGTTAGGACTAAAGACGGCGTTGAAATCTTCTACAAGGACTGGGGTTCGGGACAGCCGATCGTATTTCACCATGGCTGGCCTCTTAGCTCGGATGACTGGGACACCCAGATGTTGTTCTTCGTCCACCAGGGATACCGAGTAATCGGAATAGATCGTCGCGGGCATGGCCGCTCCGAGCAGGTGTCCGATGGGCATGACATGGATCATTATGCGGCTGACGCCGCTGCGGTGGTCGAACACCTCGACCTTCACAACACGATCCACATCGGACACTCTACAGGCGGGGGAGAAGCGGCCCGCTATGTCGCCCGCCACGGCAAAGGGCGTGTCGCCAAGCTCGTGCTTGTCGCGGCCGTGCCCCCGATTATGGTCAAGTCACCGAGCAATCCGGGGGGTCTTGCTATCGAAGTCTTGGATGGGCTTCGAAAAAGTTTAGCCGCCAATCGCGCCGAGTTTTATCGTGAATTTGCTTCAAAGCCTTTCTACGGTTTCAACCGGCCCAACAGTCAGCCGCTCCAGGGCGTGATCGACAATTGGTGGCGGCAGGGAATGATGGGGGCGGCAAAAGCCCACTACGATGGCATCAAAGCCTTCTCTGAAACGGATCAGACCGAAGATCTCAGGAGCATCGAGGTACCAACTTTAGTGCTTCAGGGCGACGACGACCAGATTGTTCCTTACGGAGGCGCAGCCCTGCTGCAGGAGAGCCTCTTAAAACATCCCACGGTGAAGATCTATTCCGGTTATCCGCATGGAATGCTCACTACTTATTCCGAGGAGATCAACCCCGACCTTTTGGAGTTCGTACGCAGCTGAACACGAGCTCTGCTTTCACCGATAAGGATCAGAAAGCAGTCTCTCTTTGGGGTCCGGAATCGCCGCGCCACGTAAGAAGCGCTGCGCAGAGACATTCCACGGGCGAGAGCATCGACGGAGTTCCGAAGACTCTGGCGACATGGAGCTTGTATCTAGAGAGGGACCAGCCATTCACGATCTCCTCTACTCTTGAAAAGTGGGAAGAGATCAAAGACTGGTTGAGGGAGAATCATCGTTCAAAACACTGGTAAATTGGGTTCCTGGGAGAAGATCAGGAGCAGAGCAGGTCAACCGAATCGCTACCGTATAACCGGCAATACAGAAGTTTCCTGGGACCGGACTGAAATGGCCCATTTTGCATACTAGCCACTGCTAGCAGAGTTCCGGTTGTGTGCATCGCGGGTTATTTTGAGACTACGTCTACTGTCACCGCATTGCTCCATATCGCAGGCGAGGTCGGCGCGGGTTCGATAGTTCCGAAATAGGCATCCGTTCCGTATCCCAACCGAAAAGTAACTGATTGGCGCTGTTCAGGTTGGCGCTGTTCAGGAGACTTTAGTTCTACTCGGACATACATCCGGCTCGCATAGGTCTCTCCGGGTTTCAACCCGACCCTTGTCGGCACATTTTTCGCGCAGTCGATCACCTGGGTTTTGACAATGGAATTGTCTGGCCGCCACTGCGAAGGATAAGAGCAGGTCCATACCACCAACATTTCCTCGGCGTCGCTAGTGTTCCGAATCGTCGTTGTTACAGGGAAGTCTTCGTTGTTCTGTACAGCCGTTTGTTGCACCTCAATCTCCCCTCTCAGTGCTTGAACCTCGCCACCAGCGGTGCAGGCCGTGACGCATAAGAGGGACAACGGTATGAGAATCTTACGAACGCGGATGATGAGTATTCTCCAGCCTACGTGCGGAGAAGTATACGACTGTGCTCCATGATTGGCGGATCACCGGCAACCTGGTGTTCCAGGGCCATACGAAGTCTCTTTACGTGCTGGCTTTCCTGAAGGGCGATACGGCAAAGATGGCGCAATTGGCGGCATTCGCGATGGGAAAGCCGGAGACGGAGGACGGAATGCTCTCCGCCGAGTCGGACACGGAGGTAATCGGCATCCATATTCATTCGACTCTCGTTCCTAATTCCCAGGTCAACTCCCGGATGGCCGATCGAACGCCCGCGAAGACCAAAATGGATACCATTTACAACTCAAAATCTCCGCGTAAGCCGTTTTTGGCCGAAGGGGCGTCGAAGCCGAAGGGCCGTCGGATGTCAGATTTCAGCAGATCCTGAAGCTATGGAAACTCCTGCATTGCGTCCGTTCCCTGTACGTACCACCATCCGTTGGTTTGCGATTGCGAGATATTTGGGCCTACCGGCCCCTTGCCCCAGTAGTAATCCGGGGAGTCGCAAATACCGAAGAGGAGCCCGCCAACTTCGATGTTCCAAATCGGACCCATGGCAGCCGGTGTGCCCATCTGGTTGGATATTGCCGAACTCAGCCATCCCTGCACGACTGTCATCGGCGGAAATACGAGTCCCAGTATCGGAAGCGTGATGCCAAGTATGCAGGCGGGAAAGTCGGTCATGAACCCGACGCCGTTGTCTGACGCTGTGCTCTCGAACGCCAGAAAACTGTGGAGCCCGTTGAAAGCCGGACCCCAGCGCAGCCACGGCGCGGGGTTGCTGCTGTCGTCCTCCAGGTTCTGGCAAGCATACATCGCAAGCCACTGCAGGTTATCGTTCGGGTTGGGGGCTCCCCACGACCCGTTGTAATTCACCGAGTAGTTTTGGCTGCCGATCTGCACTGTGGATGAAGAACCCGGAATCGACAGTGCAGCCCCACTTGCGGTGTTGTAATCGGAAGTTGTGGCGCCGGGATACATCTCCGCGAAACCTGTGGGCCACCCGTCGCCGTTGTACAGCATAATATTCGTCGTGTTGATTCCCCAGTCCGTATAGTCAGCGTCTCCACTGATCCATGGGTTCGCGCCGAGCATTCCCGGAGGAACAGGTTCGATGTAATCGCCCGGCCAGGACGAGTCAGCCAACCAGCAGAACCTCTGCGAACCGCCGCCTTGGCCCGCGGCTCCCATAGCCTGCTGCCAGGCAATCCTCTCGGGCGCGTAGGTGCCGTCTGACGGGCTCGGTCCGGGGTCGTTAGGGCTCTCGCAGCCGTAGGTCACCGAACTATGCGACCTCTCAGCCGCCTGGGCCACAACCTGGAACGACTGGCCGGCCTGTGCTGACAAGCCGTTGGCATCGACAACCGTCACTGAAACGCTATCGGTCCTCTCGAACGATTGGGAGGGCAGAATGCTTCGGAAGTCGCGCACCAAGGGAACGTATCTGACCGAATCGCTCATGCCGGACGAAGCGCCTGGGTTTGAACAGCCCCAAAGATACGTGTAAGGCGGCGTCCCCCCCGACGCCGTAGCACGCGCCTCCACCAACGATCGTTCCGGCGTGGCGACGGTCAGCGCTACCGAAGGAACGTATCTGAAATCATCGGTCGCTGGAACCAGGTGCACCCGCGAAGTCCGGGGCTGAGCGACCCGCGTCCTCGCATCGACGAATCGTCTCGTGATCGTGACGGCGTACCAGGGGAGGATCGTTCTTGGATTCCAACGCTCTGATGTGTAGATTCCCGGCTGAAGCGGCGGAGCCCAGTAAACGAGCCGGAGATTCACCTCCGCATCTTCTGGCAGATGTCTCGCGAACCGGCTGCGAACCGCTTCCGCCGAAAAGATCTTGACCTCGCCTGCCTTCCTTAATGTGCGCGTGGAATGAACCATTCGTGTGACTTGCCCATCGGGTCCATAGGAGACCTGCACCTGCGCACCGGGACCTACCAGCAGGTAACCATCGAGCGTAAAACGATAGTGCACGTGCGTGTCCAGATTCGTGGTAGTCGAGACCGGAACACGCTTGTCGTCGGTGATTGAGACCGTCTTGAACACCGTATGCCCGACCACCGGAGTCGCCCCCTCTGGCATCAAGCCTGCCGACTCCAGCGCCGTCGATATAGACTTCAACGCCTCCCCGTGGCCAGGCGGCGACAGCTTGCCCAGGGCCGCGTAATCGATGCCCCGAACCTCGATTGGGATCTCAGGATGATAGTTCCTAGTGGCCCCGCGAAGGGTTGCTGCGATCTCCGTATCGGCAATAGGAACAGTAGGCACAGCGATGTACTTGGCGGGATCAACGAACGAAGCCATCCCGTCCTGCAGGAACACCTTCTCAACCGGGATCTTCAACGCATCAGCCAGCCTCCTGACCTGATCTTCGTCGATACCTGTCGCAGTCACCTCATACACGTTCAGATAAGTCTCTGAGCTCGGCTCATTGAATACCGGATGTTTCATCTTCGGAGACCTCCGTCTACTGTGAGGCTCTTTGAGACCCTTGAGGAACTCGGGAAGACATTCCCGTTGGCTATCCCTTGATATACCACCAACCATTGATCATGTTCCGAGCGATGGTGGGTCCCACTGCACCCCTGCCCCAGTAGTAGTCGCCGTAGTCGCAGATACCGACGGTAATGCCCAGCACATCGATGTTGACGATCGGGCCCATAGCCGCCGCTGTTCCAATGTCCGTCGCATCAGCAGCGCTCAGCCATGACTGGACAATCGTCTGCGCCCCGAAGTTGATCAATGGGAAGCCGAAGCCCAGGAATCCAAGCACGAAGTCCGTCACGAAGGCGTGACTGTCGTACGCTTCGGTATCGAACGCGAGCACGCTGTGCAGGCCATTGAATGCCTGGCCCCAGCTGAGCCACGGAGCGGACGCCTTTGCATCATTTTCGAGCAGGTTGCAGGCATACATTGGGAGCCATTGCAGTTGGTCCTTGGGATACGGTGCGCCCCACGAGCCGGCATATGGGACGTCGTAGTTCTGGCTGCCGATTTCCACGGTGATCGAAGAATTTGGGGCCAGAACAGTTGCGCCCGCTGAAGTGTTGTACTGGGACGGTGCGGCGCCCGGATACATCTCAGCGAAGACGTAGGGGTTGGCATCGCCGATGTAGAAGACCATGTTCGCTGTGTTGATGCCCCAGTTGCGATAGTCGGCGTCTCCGTTGATCCATGGAGACGAGGGAAGCGAGCCGCCAGGTGTGGGCTCGATGTAATCGCCGGGCCATGACGAGTCGGCGAGCCAGCAGAACCGCTCCGACCCGCCACCGAATACAATCATCGCGCTCTGCCAGGCGACGCGGTCCCCGGTCCACGCGCCTGGGTCGTTGGGGCTCTCGCATCCGTATGTGACAGAGCTGTGCGTGTCCGGTGCCGGTCGGGCGGTGACCAGCAAGGACGAGTCGGCCTGCGCTGATACACCATTTGCATCGACCACGGTGACCGATATGTGTTCGGTCCGCCTCAACGACTGCGAGGGAATAATCTCGCGTAGGTCTCGAGTCAGCGGTTCGTAACTCACCGCAGCGCCGCGCTCTGTGGAGGTGCCAGGGTTTGATCCACCCCAGAGGAACGAGTAGGGTGCCGTGCCGCCGGACACAGTTGCACGCGCACTGACGCGTGAGCCATCAAGAACATTTGCCGAGACGCTGACCGACGGGACGAACCGGGTGTCGTCTGTGGCCGGAATAAGGCGGACACGCGAGGTAAGCGGGTGCTGGGTGCCTCGGGCTGGGTGGGTCATCGTCCGCGTGACGGTGACCGCGTACCACGGGATGATGTCACTCGGCCGCCAGTAGGAGGCACCGTTCAAGGCGTTGCGCAGGCTCGGCGCCAGATAGACGAGCCGAACGTCGACCACGACGTCGTCGATCAGCGAGCACGCGACCCGGCTGCGAATCGTGTCGGCGTCGATAATCGCCACCGACGGGCCGGGCTCGAGCGTTCGTGTCGCGTGAATCAGGCGGGTGACCTCTCCCTGGGCGCCGAACGAGATCTGAATCTGGGCGCCCGGGCCCACGAGTGGATATCCATCGACGACGAAGCGGTAACGGACATGGGTGTCGAGCAGCCTTCGCCGTTGCTCCTGCTCGACACCATCGGCGCCGATGGCCACCGTTGTAAACTCCGTGTGCCCGACCATCGGACGAGCCGAAACCGGCGTCAATCGGGCGCTCTCAAGGGCGGAGGCCGCCGACCTTAACGCTAGGTCGTCGGCGAACGGCACAATCCGGTCCAGCGCCGCGTAGTCGATACCGGTGACGGCAATCGGAATGTCCGGGTGGTGGTTCGTGGTGGCCTTGGTGAAGCGAGCGACGATGTCCGGGTGTTCGATAGGGACAGTTGGAACGACCAGGTACTTGTCGCGGTCTACAAACGACGCCTCGCCATCCAGCCATCTAAGCTTCTTGGCGGAGATCTTCAGCGCCTCCGCAAGTTGATGGGCCTCCGCCTCTTGAATACCCGTCGTCGCGATCCTATATACCGGCAACCGAGTTTCCGCGCACTGTCCCATGACTTTCCCCCTTCTCAGCAACTATTGGGGCCCTATCGTCATTTCTGAAATGCACCGGAATTTCCGTTTTGGCTTTTGGTGTCGAATATAGTACACCCAATCACCTCCCGTTTGTACAACCACTCTGATCTCATACAAGATGAGCTTGAAACCGGGGATTGGATCCTCACACAACACGACGTTTCATCCTGAACAACGATCACTGTCGCGCTTGTCTACGCACTCAATTTCAGCAGCTTCCAACAGTCCAGCCACTCAACGCGTCGGTAGTGATCCCGCACAACTCCTCAACGAGTGGTATATCGCCATCCATGTAAGTCATCTGTCAAGAAAAAGCATGAGAGGTCTGGGCGCGCTCAGGAGAGCGCGCATTCCTCCTGATCCGACCATCCACTTGCGCGCATGGGCCTCTCGGCTGGTGGTCCCTGCTCCTGCAGGACCAGACATCCATTTGCTGTCTCAAGCTCCGGAGAGCCATCGCAGAAGATTGAGTTTGTGTTCTCTGCCAGTCCTGAAACAATGCGAAGAGAGCCTTGGGAGTTTCCTCCGTCGCCCGGGCGATTTAGTGCAGGACCTGGCAGCCTGCGCATCGAATGATCTCGTCTTCGTTCTTCCTTATTAAGAAGGTCTTCAAGCTACTGCTTTGGCTGCCAACTCTTCGGTCGATAGGAAATCCTGTTTTCTGCGGTCCACCGCGAGCATGTAGGCCACCAGCTTCCTGGCTACCGCCAGGGTGGCCCGATTCTTGTTCCCTCGCTGGATTTCCTTGTCCCGAAGCAGAGCCAGATCGTGGGAGTATCGGGGCGCCAACTTGGCCGCTTCCACCAGCACGTGCTGGATGTGTTTGTTCCTCTGCTTGGAAATCGGTGTGCGCATCACCTTGTCGCCAGAGCTCTTCTCCGCGCCGCATAGGCCACAGTAGCTGATGGCTTGCTTGACCGATGGGAAGCGAGTGTAGTCTCCGATCTCCAGGGCCCAGGTCAGCGCGGTGATGGCGCCCACTCCGGGGATCGTCCTCAGTCGTCTCAGCCGCTCCGACAGCAGCGGGTCCCGTTCCAGTGAACTGATCAGCGCGCGATCCAGTCGCTGTCCTCGTAGGATGTGTTCGCGGCCAAGCCGAAGCAGTGGTCGGATGCTGTCGCTGATCTCCTCGTTGGTCGAGAACAGCAGGCAGTCGGCGATCTTGCCGGCATCGATCCGATCGTTCTTCCGCTTGGACGCGGCGATGGCCCGCAGCATCAACGGATGAGCGACCTTCACCTTCTCGGCATGCGGCAGCAGGTAGTCGTAGATCCAGCCCGTGAAGATCGTCGCTTCCATGGCCATCATCCGGGGTTGAGGTAACGTCTGGATCCAGGCTTCCAGTTCGCGCCGGGTTGATCCGATCTTGCCCTCCCGGTGCACATGACCAGCTGCAT
>Ga0335074_10003338_pt1 | contig 21880 bp, 19 predicted proteins | sample Lox_Sample_23_FD_206715 | JGI IMG/M metagenome (GOLD analysis project Ga0335074, IMG submission 206715) | Soil microbial communities from Loxahatchee National Wildlife Refuge, Florida, United States - Lox_Sample_2.3 | ecosystem: Environmental > Terrestrial > Soil > Wetlands | place: USA... | reverse complement strand
ATCCCGCCCGACGTCGTCGCCGCCACCCAGGCGCGCTACACCGAGCTGTTCGATCGCCTCACGGCGTCATGACATCATGACGACTCCGGCCTTCGTGCTGCGGACGCGGCGGCTGCGCGCCGCCCGCGGCGTGACTGTTGCCACCAACGTCGCGCTGGCCGCCTCCCGCGGTGAGGTGATCGCGGTCGAAGGGCCGAACGGCTCAGGCAAGACGACTCTGCTCGCCGCCGCCGCCGGGTTGCTGCCCGCCGGCAACGCCGAGGTCCGCCCCGCCTCCGTCGGCTATGCGCCGGAACGAGCATCGGTGCTTCCCCGCATGCCAGTGTCACGCTGGCTGGTGGGGCTCGCCAGGACCGCGGGCCTGTCCCGGGCCGAGTCGGCCGCGCGCGCGTCAGATGTACTGGGCCGCCTCGGCCTCGATCACGCGGCCAGCCGTCCGGTGAACGTGCTGTCGCGCGGCAACGTCCAGCGCGTGCTGGTTGCTCAGGCTCTGGTCGGCGACCCGGAATTGCTCATCCTCGACGAGCCGTCCGGTGGCATGGACGACGATGGCGTGTCGCGGGTGGCCGCCGAGATCGACCGCGCCGCGCGCCGTGAGGCGGTGGTGCTGGTGGCCCGGCATCCCACCGCACCGCTGCCCCTCCCCGCGGGCACCACCTGGCGGTTCCAGCGTGGCACGGTCGCCGCGATCCCCAGGGGCAGCGCCTCCGCCGCATACGTGCTCGTGGAGACCGGCGATGGCGTGGTGCGCCATGTCCCCCACGCCGCGCTCCCGGCCATTCTCCGCTCGGCCCTGGACGCGAACATCCCCATCCGCCGGGTCCAGCCCGCGCCCGCCGGCCCTCCGCCGCGGCCCACGGTTTCGCTGGCGGCGCCTCGCCAGCCAGAGTCCGCGCCCGCGGCTATCCCGGTCCGGCGGGCGGGCATGATGTCCCGCGTCGCGGCCGGCGCCGGGCACCGGGCGCGGCTGCTCGCCGTATCGCAGTGGTTCTTCGCCCCGACGCTGGTCTTCCTCGCCGTCCTCGCGATCGTCTACGCGACGAGCGCCGGCGCTCCGCTGGAGCCAGCCGCGTTCACGGCGGTCATGCTGGTCCCGGTGATGACCTGGATGGCCGTGCTCGCGCACCGGGTCGACGGCCGCGAACTGGCCCGCGCCTTCGCCGCCCATGTCGGCGGCCGGGCGAAGGCACACCTGGCGACCGACATCGGCCTGGTGCCCTACGCGGCCGGGCTCACCGCGGCCGCGATCATCTGGCCGCTGGCCAGTCAGGGGGAGTACCACCATCCAGGGGACGTCGTGCTCAGGATGATCTGGCTGCACCTGGCCGCCGCCCTGCTCGGTATCGGCCTGGGTTCGCTGCTCGTGCTCATCGACCGGCTCGGCTGGCGGATGATCCTCACCGTGCTGGTGTACCTGGGCCTGCTCGTGCTCAAGCCCACTCCGATGACGCCTCTGCTCAAGCTGAGCACAGCCGCCACCACGAGCGCGACCCCGGTCGGCACCCAGGCGGCCTGGCTGGCTTTTCCCGGCGCGGCGCTGGTCGCGGTGGCCGCCTACCTGTCGACCCGCGTGACCTGATAATGGGTGGGCGGCAGGCCGGTCACCGCCGACGGCCTGCCGCTGATCGGCCCGACCCGCGATCCCCGGCGTGAACGCGCCGGCCACGGCATGCGGAGCATCCACCCTGGGCCCCGCCACCGGCACGTTGCTTGCCGAGCGGATCATCACCGGCAAGACGCCCGCACCGCGGCGGACGTCTGACCTCTACGTTAGGACACAATCACCGTGCATGTACTGATCTCGGCCGACATGGAGGGCGCGACCGGCGTCACCTGCCCGGCGGACTGCGCACCCGGCACACCACAGTGGGACCGGTTCCGCAAGCTGTTCACCAGCGACGTGGTAGCGGCCTGCGCCGGCTTTTTCGACGCGGGCGCCACCGAAGTGACGGTGAACGAGGCCCATTCCACCATGCGCAACCTGTTGCTTGAGGATCTCGATCCGAGAGTGCGCATGGTGACCGGATACCACAAGCCGTTCGGGATGATGGAAGGTATTCAGGCGCGGCCGGATCTGGTGGCCTTCCTCGGGTACCACGCCGGACCGGGAGATCCGGGGGTGCTGAGCCACACGTTCCTGGGCTGGGAGATCATCTCGGTGCGGCTCAACGGGCGGGCGATGACCGAGGGATACCTGAATAGCCTGCTAGCGGCCGAATACGGGGTACGGCTCGCGCTGGTCTCCGGAGATGACTTGACCTGTGCAGATTCAGAGGACTACGGGCCGGGAGCGCAGCGGGTGGTGGTCAAGGAGGCGGTCGACCGGTACACCGCGCTGTGCCTGACCCCGGCCAGGACGGCATCGCTGCTGCGGTCCGCCGCGGCAGCCGGGGTAGCATCGGCGCAGGTACCGCCGCTTCCGCCACCCCCTTACCGATGTGAGGCCGATTTCGTCGGTACCAGCTGCGCCACGATGGCCGCGTGCATCCCCACCGTCGAGCGGACCAGCCCGCGCGGCATCGCGTTCGAAGCGTCCACGGTCGCCAGTCTGTACAAGTGCTTCCGCGCCATCACCAAGATCGCCTCCGCCGTCACCGAACCCCGGTACGGCTAAACGCCCGGACCGTCCGCCCGCCTCCCCCGACGTTTCGGAGGGTCAGCGCTTCGCAGAGAATGAATCGCGCACGTTACTGTAACGGGCTCGCAGCGAGGTCAGAGTTTCACGCAGGTGTACTCGCCGAACACGTGGCCCTCGTAGGTGACGTCCGCGATCTCGAAGCCGGCCGCGGCTAGCATCGGCTCCCACAGCCACCGGTAGGTGCTGAACTCCTTCTGGATGTGCTCGATGTAGTCCTCGCGGGTGTAACCGGCGGCGGGGTCGGCGGCGGCGTTGTCGAACCAGCCCTGGAACACCCCGGCAGCCTGCGGCGGCTGGAAGTCGTAGATCAGGTCGCGCACCCACAGCACTGCGCCGGGGCGCAGCATCCGCGCGATCCGGTCCAGCGCGATCGTCTTCCAGAAGTCGGGCAGCTGGTGGAAGGCGTGCCGCGAGCGCGCGCCATCCGCGGGCGGACCTTCGTGCTCGTAGCTGAGGAACCCGGCCCGCAGCACGCGCAGGTTCGGCAGCCTGGCGCCGCGCTCGCGCAGCACCGCGACCATGGCCGGCGAGATGTCGAGCGCGGTTACCTCTCCGCTCCACCGCGGGCGGGCACTTTATCCTATTTGAATGGCTTTTACCCCTCACTCCCGATAACCTCGCCGGTCGTGACTACGGGATCTGACCGACGGTTCGCGAAGCTCTGGACGGCGAGCACGCTATCGGCACTCGGGAGCGGGCTCGCCTCGATCGCGGCGCCGCTGTACGTCGCGGCGCACACCAGGAGCCCGCTGATCGTCGCGGCCACCTCCGGCGCGGCCTGGCTGCCCTGGCTGCTGTTCGCGATTCCCGGCGGCGTGCTCGTCGACCGTACCGACCGGCGGCGGCTGATGGTCACGATCGACTGGGCCCGGGTTGTGGTGATGGGAGTGCTGGCCGCCACGATGCTGGCCGGCGTGTCCAGCATCGCGGTGCTGGACGTGGCCCTGTTCCTCATCAACACAGGCGAGGTGGTGTTCCGGTCGGCCAGCCAGGCGGTGATCCCCGCCGTGGTGCCGAGGGACCGGCTGGAGCGGGCCAACGGCTGGCTGATCGGCGGCACGACGCTGATGCAGAACATGATCGCGGGGCCGCTCGGCGGATTCCTGTTCGTGGTGGCCGCCTGCGTTCCGTTCTTCGTCAACGCCGGAACCTATGCGGCCAGCGCTGCCCTGGCCGGACTGGTGGGCGGGGCGTACCGCGCGTCGGCGAACAAGCCGGCGCAGTCGCGCGGATCGGTCCGGGCCGAGGTCGCCGAAGGTTTCCGCTGGCTGATGCACCAGCGCCTGCTGCGCACGATGGCGGTGCTGATCGGGCTGCTGAACATCACGCTCACCGCGACGATGGCGGTCCTGGTGCTGCTGGCCAGGGAACGGCTCCACCTTGGTTCGGTCGGCTACGGCACGCTGTTCACCTGCGAGGCGACCGGCGGCATCCTCGGCGCGGTGCTCGGCGACCGGCTCATCCGGCGGGTGACGGCGACCTGGACGATCCGGATCGGCCTGCTGATCGAGGCAGGACTGCATCTGACGCTGGCGACCACACGCGACGCGTACGTCGCCGGGTTCATGATGTTCGCGTTCGGCGTGCACGCCGCGCTGTGGAGCATCGTGGCCGCCTCGCTGCGGCAGCGGCTGACCCCGCCGGAGATGCTCGGCAGGGTGGGCAGCACGAACCTGTTCATCGCGGCCGGCGGCAACTGCCTCGGCGCGCTGATCGGCGGCGTGTTCGCATCCGCCTTCGGCATCACTGCGCCGTACTGGGTGGCGTTCGCCGTCGCTGTCGCCGTGTCGGCCACCACCTGGCGGGTCTTCAACCGCACCACGGTCGCTCAAGCCTACGCCGACCCGGTCCCGGATGAGGAGCCAGCCATTCCGCGATCCGCGCCAGGAGCTCCGTTTAACGGCTGAGCGCCGTATCGCGCGCGCAGGGCCTTCTTGTCCGGCTTGGCGAGGGGGGTCAGCGGCAGCGACTCGGCGATGATCACCTGCTTCGGCACGTGCACCGGGCCCTTGCGTTCGCGCACCAGTGCCTGGATCTGCGCGGTCAGGGCGTCAAGCTCGGCCGCTGCCCCGGGCTTGAGCACCACGACCGCGGTGACCGCTTCGCCCCACTTCTCGTCCGGGACCCCGATCACCCCGACCTGCGCCACGGCCGGAACCTCTGCGACGACATCCTCTACCTCGCGCGGGAATACGTTGAAGCCGCCGGTGACGATCATGTCCTTGGTGCGGTCGACGATGTGCCAGAAGCCGTCCTCATCCTCGCGGGCCACGTCGCCGGTGTGCAGCCAGCCGTCGGCAGTGAACGTCTCCGCCGTCACCGATGGAAGGTTCCAGTACCCGCCGGCCAGCAGCGGCCCCGCCACGCAGATCTCCCCTGGAGTCCCGGCCGGCACCGGCGCGCCATCCGGATCGAGCAGCGCGGTGCGCAGGAATGCCGAGGGCCGCCCGCAGGAGGTGAGCCGCCTGGCATCGTGCTCGCTCTTAGCCAGGTAGCTGATCACCATCGGCGCCTCGCTCTGCCCGTAGTACTGCGCGAAGACTGGCCCGAACCGGTCAAGGGCCTCGGCCAGCCGCACCGGGTTGATCGACGACGCGCCGTAGTACACGGTCTCCAGCGAGGACAGGTCCCGGGTGCGTGAGTCGGGGTGGTCTAGCAGCGCGTACAGCATCGTCGGCACCAGCATCGTGGCGGTGATCCGTTTTTCCTCGATCGTGCGCAGCACCTCGGCCGGGTCGAACCTGGGCAGCACGATCAGCGACCCGCCCTTGAGCAGCACCGGGCAGAAGAACGCGGCGCCCGCGTGTGAGAGCGGCGTGCATATGAGGAATTTCGGTGCCGCGGGCCACTCCCACTCGGCGAGCTGGATCTGCGTCATCGCCGCCATCGTGCCGGCGGTGCCGATGACCCCCTTCGGATGGCCCGTGGTCCCCCCGGTGTACGTGATCGACACGATGTGATCGGCCGGCAGCTTCGCCACCTCAAGCGGACCTGGCGTGAACGTGGCCGCCGCGGCCATCAGGTCATGGCCGGCATGTGCCAGCTCGGACGGCACGGGGCCGATGGTCAGTATCTGGGTCAGGCCGGGAACCTTGGCGAGGAGTCCCAGCGCGCGCTCGACGAACATCGGCACCGGATCGATGATCAGCGTGCCGATGCCCGCGTCGTTCAATACGTACGCGTGATCGTCTAGCGACCCGAGCGGGTGCAGCGCGGTTCGCCGGTATCCCCGCATCTGCCCGGCCCCGATGATGAACAGGACCTCGGGCCGGTTGAGCGCGAGCAGCGCGGACGCCTTGTCCGGCCCGGCGCCGAACGCGTCGAAGGCCTGCGTGTACTGGCTGATCCGGGCGGCCATGTCGTTCCCGGTCAGCACGGTGTCGCCTAGGTACAGGACCGGGTCGTCGCGGTGCCGCCGCAAGGCGGCGGCCATCAGGTGCCCGTTGTGGATCGATTCCGGCATAGGCACCATCATGGACCGTCAGCCCGAGCAAGCGCTAGGTCAACTACGATCCTGGCCGGGGCTGAAAACAATCCGGCCGGTGGTGGCACCGTCGGCGAGCCGCTGCAGCCCGGACGGCACGTCGGCCAGCCCGAGCCGCTCGCTGACCAGCGGCTTGATCGCCCCGTCCGCGGCGAGCTTGACCAGGCGGGTATGGCAGTCCCTGATCGCGGCCGGATCTTTAGCCTGGTACAGGCCCCAGTGGAGGCCAAGGATCGAGTAGTTCTTGACCAGCGCGTGGTTCAGCGCGGCGGACGGGATCTGCCCGCTGGCGAACCCGACGATCACGATCCGCCCTTCGAAGGCGATGCACTTGATGGACTTCGCGAACGCGTCTCCGCCCACCGGGTCGTACACCACGTCGGCGCCTTTGCCGCCGGTGACCGACTTGACCACCTCGACGATGTCCTCACGGGTCCTGTCGATCACCACGTCGGCACCCAGCGACGCCGCCACCTCGGCCTTCGCCGCGCCGCCGGTCACGCCGATGACGAACGCCCCGGCAGCCTTGCCGAGCTGGACCGCGCCGCTGCCTACTCCCCCGGCGGCCGCGTGCACGAGCAGCGTCTCGCCGGCCTCCAGCCGCGCCCGCCGGTGCAGCCCGAACCAGCCGGTCTGATAGGTGATATGGAACGGCGCCGCGCTCGCGTCGTCGAGCACGTCCGGCGCGGGCATGATCATCCGGCCATCCATCAGCGCGTACTCGGCGAACCCGCCATACGGCAGTACCGCGCCGCCGATCACCCGGTCGCCAGGAGCGAACCCGCTCACCCGCTCGCCGGCGGTGACTATCTCGCCGCACAATTCGACGCCTGGGCAGAACGGCAGTGGCGGGCGGACCTGGTACGTTCCACGGCACAAGAGCGCGTCAGGGAAGTTCGCGGCGGCCGCGAGCACCCTCACCAGGATCTGCCCAGGCCCCGGCGACGGTTCCGGCACCTCGGCCAGAGTCAGCACGTGCTGCGGCTCGCCGTGCTCGTGGACCTGCCACGCCCTCATGCGTCCCCCTCGATCTTGCGCTGCAGGCGGTTCATCCCGTGCAGCCACCGGTCCGTGTCGCCGGCCCGCAGCGCGAAGTAGCCCTGCACCTCCGGGTGGGGGAGGATGAGGAACCGGCCGTCCGCCAGGGCGTCCCAGACCGCGTCGGCCACCTGCTCGGGTTCGATCGCGGTGTCACCCAGCACGATCTCCCCGGCGCGCCCCGCGTCGGCCAGCATCTTCGTGCGCACCCCCTGCGGGCACAGGCAATGCACGGCGAGCCCCCGGTGGCCGTACGTCGCGGCCAGCCATTCGGCGTACGCGACGGCCCCGTGTTTAGTCACCGAGTACGGCGCCGACCCGAGCATGGTCAGCAGCCCGGCCGCCGACGCGGTCACCACGAACGTGCCGTGCCCCCGGTCCAGCCATGCGGGCAGCAGTTCCCTGGAGGCACGGACATGCGCCATCATGTTGACCTCCCAGGCCCGCTGCCAGTCCGCCTCCGGCGTGTCCGGCCCGGTTCCCGCGCCGGTACCGGCGTTCGAGCAGTAGATGTCGATCTCGCCCAGGCGCCAGCGGGCCGACGTGATGAGATCGTGCACGCCTATCTCGGTGCCAGCGTCCGCGGCCACCGCGAATGCGCGCTCCCCGATCTCCGCGGCGACGGCCTCGGCCGCCGCGCCGTCGAGGTCGTTTACCACGACGCGGGCGCCACCTGCGGCGAGCCGCCGTGCCAGCGCGCGGCCGATCCCGCTACCCGCGCCGGTGACGACAACACCGGAACCCTCAATGGTGATCATCTACGTATTATCGGCACGCCGGCCGCCCATGGCCACCGGCTGCCGTGCTGGGCGGCACAATGGCGGGATGGCAACACACGTCGCCTTGCTGCGCGGCATCAACCTCGGCAAGCACAACCGGATCGCGATGGCCGACCTGCGCGGCGCGATCGCGGGGCTGGGCCTCGAAGCGGTGTCTACATATATCCAGAGCGGAAACGTGCTGTTCAGCACCCCGCGGACGGATACCACGGCAATCGCGCAGGGGATCAGCGACAAGATCCAGGGTGAGTTCAGCATAAATACTGAAGTTGTTGTCTTGTCCAGGCAAGAGCTTGCACAGGCGGTCAGCGACAACCCCTTCCCTGCCGAGCACAAGCTGGTGCATGTCATTTTCCTCTCCGCCGAGGCGGACCAGGCGCTCAAGGAACGGATCGCGGGGCTTGAGACCGTCAAGGGAGCGGGCCGGGACAAGATCACCGCGACGGGACGGGCGATGTACCTGTACACACCCGGCGGCTACGGGGTCAGCGAGCTCGGCAAGGCGCTAGCCAGGCTGCCGGGTACGGCACGGAACTGGGGCACGACCATCAAGCTGCTGGAACTCATTGGGTCTTGACGGCCCCGAGGCGCGCATAATAGCGTCCCAACGAATAGGAAACTTTCCTATTCGTAAACGCGCCGGAGAGGACGCGCACATGAAAAGACGCACTCCCATCCTGCTCGCCGCCGCCACAGCCACCGTGACCCTGATCAGCATCTCCGCCACCGCTCACGCCGCGCCAGCGTGGAGCCCCGGCCTGCCGCAGCACCTGTTCGCCCCCTACTACGAGACGTACGACTCCAGCACGGACATGGCCACGCTGTCACAGCAGTCCGGCGCGCGGTACCTATCCCTGGCCTTCCTGGAAACCGCGACACCCGGCTCGTGCACCGCTTACTGGAACGGCGACACCAGCACGCCGATCGCGCCCTCGAGCTTCGGCACCGATATCGCCGCCATCCAGGCCGCGGGCGGCAACGTCATCCCGTCGTTCGGCGGCTACACCGCGGACACCACGGACACCGACATCGCCGACAGCTGCGACAGCGTCAGTGCGATCGCCCAAGTCTATGAAGATGTAATCACTACCTACAACGTCCCACGCATCGACTTGGACGTGGAAGGCACCTCGCTGACCGACACCGCCGGGATCAACCGCCGCAACGAGGCGATCGCCGAGGTAGAGGCCTGGGCGGCGGCACAGGGCCGCAGCATCCAGTTCTCCTACACGCTGCCGACGTTCCCGACCGGGCTGCCCTCGGCCGAACTGGGCGTGCTGCAGAACGCGGTCGCCGACGGCGCCGTGATCAGCACGGTCAACTTGCTGACGTTCGACTACTACATCGGCACGCAGCAGAACATGCTGGCCGACACGCAGCAGGCGGCGACCGCACTAGTCGGCCAGTTGCAGACGCTCTACCCCGGCGACTCGGCCAGCCAGCTCTGGCACATGGTCGGGATCACCGAGATGCCCGGCATCGACGACTTCGGGCCGGACGAGACGTTCACCAAGGCCGAAGCGATCGCCACGGTGCTCTGGGCGCGGGCCCAGGGGGTCGGGATGCTGTCGTTCTGGGCACTGCAGCGGGACAACGGCGGCTGCCCGGGGACCAAGGGTGCCGGAACCTGCTCGGGCGTCACGCAGCCGACCTGGTACTTCAGCCACGTCTTCGAGCTGTTCGGGCTCTAGACGAGGCGGCCGTGCCAGCGGCCACCGTAGAACGAGAGCACCCAGTCACGCGGGAGGCCGGCTGGCACCCGGCGCGTGAAGCGGTACTCGAACCGCGTGTACACGCCACCCTGTACCCGCCAGGCATACACGTCCACCGGGTACAGGGTGATCGTGCCGAGCGCGCAGTCGGGCACGCACCGGTGCGTGAACAGCTGGCCGTACCCGGAGGCGGTCCCGCCCCAGGAAGACCAGTGCAGCTTGATGACGCTGCCAGCGCCGTCGTTGCAGATGGGGTTGTACTCCGACGGCCGTACCGCCGGCCCGTTGCAGCCGTCCAGCCGGGGACCGGCCTGGGCAGGCGTCGCCGCAACCGGCGCGGCGACCGCGGTCAGCACTGTAGCGAAGGCGATGATGACGGCGGCCAGGCCGGCCAGCCGCGCGGCGATCTTCCGCATACCGGTACAGTACCGCCGTGACAGCCCCGCGCGCGGTATTGGTGACAGGTTCGTCCCGTGGCATCGGGAAGGCGATCGCCTGGGCGTTCGCGGCGCAAGGCGACCGGGTGGCGGTGCACCACCGCGGCTCGCCAGACCTGGCCGCCCAGGTGCGCGACAGCTTGCCCGGCGAGGGGCATGTCATCGTGCGGGCCGACCTGGCGGACCCGGACGCCACCCGCCTGATGGTCGACCAGGCGCACCGCGAGCTGGGCGGCCTCGACGTGCTGGTGAACAACGCCGCCATCTACATCGAGCACGCGATCACCGAGGCGTCGTATGAGCAGTGGCGCGACGCCTGGCAGCGGACGCTGCTGGTCAACCTGGCCGGGCCCGCGAACGCCACCTGGTGCGCGGTTCAGCACATGAAGCACACCGGCGGCCGGATCATCAACATCTCCTCTCGCGGCGCGCACCGCGGCGAGCCCCGCCATCCCGCGTACGGGGCCAGCAAGGGCGGGCTGAACGCGATGTCCGGGTCGCTGGCCAGGCTGCTCGCCCCGTACGGCATCGCGGTCGCCACCGTCTCCCCCGGCTACGTGGACACCGACATGGCGGCCGAATACCTGGACTCGGAGGCCGGCGACGAGATACGCGCGCAGAGCCCGTTCAACCGGGTGGCAACGCCCGCGGAGATAGCCGCGGCGGTCCTGTACCTGGCCTCCGCCGAGGGACTGTGGGCCAGCGGCGCCAACATCGACCTCAACGGCGCCTCCTACCTGCGTCCCTAACCTGCCGCCCCGCGCCACCGCGCCACCGCGCCCCCGCGCCACCGCGCCCCCGCGCCACCGCGCGCCCGCGCCACCGCGCGCGGACAAAGTCGGCTATAACCGGCATTTGCCACTGTGGCGTGGTCCCCCCAAGCCCTGGTTATGCGCGCCTAACCAATGGCGCGCGGCGGGAAGTGATGTATGTGTCTCACGGTGCCCATGTGACTAACGGGCCGACGGGCCCTCGATTTAACGTGGAGTTTTACCGCGTCGTGGAAGGTTAACCGTCGTATACGTATGTCAGACGGACACGAAGCGGTATTCTTCCACGTTGTTTTCACGCCGCACCGCCCGGGACAGCACCGCCCGGGACAGCACCGCCCGGGACAGCACCGCCCGGGATAGCACAGGCTGCACCGCGCAGCTCCTTCTCGCATCAAGCAGACCCCAGGCGATGAGGTCACCCTGGGGGCTTTGCCTGCGACGTCGTCGAAGTAGCCGAGGCCGCAGGATGTGGTTGACGGCCCGGGGGGTGCAAGTACACACGGTAATCGAAAACCGCCGCTGGACGTCCAGTTTGCCCGGTACGGCAGCTGCCGTACCGGCGGCGGCTGCGTGATCAACCTGTCGCGGGAGCATTATCATCCCGAAATGTGCGCCTGAGCCCGGGACGGGGGGAGAGTACACGCAGTCATTCGTTTACTGCCTTCTGGCAGCAGGAGATACCCAGATCCGCCGACGGCGGTCCATGAGCGCGGGGCAACGCGTGCGAATCCGCCGTGACCGTCACGGAATGTGTGCCTTCAGGGACCGAAACGGGCCGATTCAACTGTTAAACGAGAAGAATGGCGCGCTGCGACTGGCATGAGGCCGACGGACCTGTCACCGGACACGCTACCGTCTGCCGCGGAACTGGTCGTCAGGCTGGGGCGCCGAGCAGGGTGACCACCTGGCCCCAGGCGAGCTCCGCTCCCGCCGCCAGGCACCCGTCCACTACCGCGTCCGTGCCCAGGGCGCTGACCAGGACCTTGGGCCGTACCGGCGCCACCTTGTCCAGCTCGGCGCGGACCAGGTCGGCGAACCCGGGCGCTTGCCCGATGCCGCCGCCGAGCACGATCAGCTCGGGGTCGGCCACCATCACCACGACGCAGATGGCCTTGGCGGCCAGCCGCGCTTCCTCCGCGACGACCGCGGCCGCTCGCCGATCGCCCGCGGCGGCGGCCTCGAACACCCGCCGTGCCGACAGCGCACCGCGCATCCCGGCCTTGCGGGCATTACGCACCACCGCCGACGCCGACGCCGCTGCCTCGAACTCGCCGCGCTTGCGTGCCTCGTGCTCGTCGACCTCGGTGCCGTCGGACAACGGCAGGAACGCGATCTCCCCGGCCACCCCGTGCGCGCCGCGCAGCAGCTGACCGCCGATTACCAGGCCCATGCCGATGCCGGTGCCGAAATGCACGAACGCGAAGTGATTTACGTTCCGTCCGTGACCGTGTGCCTGCTCGGCCAGGGCCGCCGCGTCCACGTCGTTCTCCATCACCAGCGACGGGCCGAACGCCTCACGCAGGCCGGCCAGCGCGGCCGGCTTGTCCCAGCCGGCCAGTCCGCCGGTGAGCTTCATCGCGTTCCGCCGCGGGTCGTAGACGCCAGGGCTGCCGATTACCGTCTGCGTGATGGCCGAACGCGGCACGCCCGCGTCCAGGCAGAGCGAATCGGCCAGCGAGACCAGCTCCAGGACCCGGCCGCGGACGCTGGTCGCCCTGGCCCGGACCTGCGACCGTGCCCTGATCTCGCCGGTCAGGCCGGCCAGCGCGCCGCGCACGTAGTCGTGCCCGATGTCCAGCCCGAGCACGAGGCCCGCGTCCGGCGCTAGCTCATACAGCTGGGCGGAGCGACCGGGCATGCCGGTTCGCTGCCCGGCGATCCGGACCAGGCCCGCCCGCTCGACGTTACCGAGCGCGAGCGAGACCGTCGGCTTGGACAGCCCGGACACCCGGGCGAGCTCGGCGCGCGAGCAGGGTCCGCGCTGGCGGATGTGCTCCAGCAGCAGCTGCTCGTTCATGGCCCTGATAAGCGACGGCCGCGCCGCAGCCAGCCCGCCCGCCAGTCCGCCAGCTGCCACGGGCTACCTCCGCATATGTGGTGATACATCGTTATCTGCGAACTCTTGTCGCAACTAGATAGTTAGGATACTGTCCTAACAATCTTCGCGGAAGGGTCTACCCCCGGCAGATCAAGCAGACCGGCAAGAATTGCCTCTTCATCCACAGTAAGGACCACACTGCATGAGACGCCTCATTTCCCTCGGGGTCATCATCGGGGCCGGCCTGCTCGCGGCCGGCTGTACGGCTGGCTCTGGTACGAGCACCCCCACCGGCTCCAGCACCGGCAAAGCGGCAACGACAGCGAACAGCACGCTGACGATCGACAACGAAAACGGCGCGCTGTGGACCTGCGACTTCAACCCGTACAACGCCGCGGACCAGTTCCTCATCGTCGGCTTCACCTATGAACCGCTGGTCTACATCAACCCGCTGCAGGACGGCAAGGCCACGCCGATGCTGGCCACCTCCTGGTCCTGGGGCCCTGGCAACAAGTCCCTGACGTTCCAGATCCGCCAAGGGGTCACGTTCAGCAACGGCGAACCGATGACGGCGGCGGACGTTGCATATACGTTCAACCTGCTCAAGGGCAGCAATAACCCGCTCGACGTCCCCGGCGACTGGTCGGTGCTGTCCAGCGTCACCGCGACCGGCAAGTACACGGTCACCATGGACTTCGCCCACGCGGCCGTGCCGTTCTTCTATTACATCGCTGACCAGACGCCGATCCTGCCCATGGACATCTGGTCGAAGATGAAGAACCCGGCGACAAACCCGGTCACCGACCCGATCGGCACCGGCCCGTACATCATGTCCAAGTGCAGCCCGGAGAACATTACCTACACGGCGAACCCGCACTACTGGCAGCCCGGCCTGCCCAAGGTGCACACGCTGCAGTACCCGGCCTACACCACGAACACCACGGCCAACAACGACCTGGCCAACGGCCAGGCCCAGTGGGGTTCCCAGTACGTGCCCAGCATCCAGTCCTTCTACCTGGACAAGAGCCCTGACTACCACGACTGGTTCCCGCCCACGGTCAACGTCTCGCTGATCCCGAACCTGACCAACTCCCTGCTGAGCAACGTGAAGGTGCGCGAGGCGATCTCCTACGCCATCAACAGGACCAACGTGTCGAACATCGGCGAGTCCGGCTACGAGCCGCCGTCCAACCAGACCGACATCGTCACCCCGACGTTCACCAGCGACCTGTCCAAGGCGGCGGCATCGGCCTGGGGTAACGGTTACGACCCGGCGAAGGCCACCGCGCTGCTCAACCAGGCCGGCTACCACCTGTCCGGCGGCGTCATGACAAACGCGGCCGGGCAGAAGCTCGACTTCACGGTCATCAACGTCGGCGGTTTCTCCGACTGGGTCGCGGACATGCAGGTGATCCAGCAGGACCTCAAGGCGGTCGGCATCGTCATCAACCCCGACAACCTGTCCACCAACGACTTCGACACCGACCTGTACACCGGCAAGTTCCAGCTCGCCTACTACGACCAGCAGATCTTCGGGCCGAGCCCGTACTACGAGCTGAACAACTGGCTGAACTCGGCGTACACCGCGCCGGTCGGCCAGACGGCGGCGACCAACTACGAGCGGTACAGCAACCCGGCGACCGACGCGCTGCTGGCCCAGTACGCGGCGACCACCAGCGCGGCCACGCAGCAGTCGATCCTGGACCAGCTGCAGCAGGTGATGGTCACCCAGGTGCCGGTCATCCCGGTGGTGGAGGAAGTCGACTGGTTCCAGTACGACACCGCATCGTTCAGCGGCTGGCCGACGCCCAGCGACCCGTACGCCCAGCCAGCCGCCTACAACTACCCGGACAACGAGCAGCTGCTGCTGCACCTGACGCCGGTCAGCTGATCCAGACCCGCATCAGCGCGCCACGTGCCAGGGCTTCTGGCCTGGCACGTGGCGCTGGAACCCTGGAGTTACGAGCCTTGAGATACGTCCTGCGCCGCCTGGGCTTCTTCGTCCTCACCATGTGGGCGGCTCTCACCTTGAACTTCCTGCTGCCGCATCTGATGCCCGGCAACCCGGCGCAGACCATGCTGTCCAAGTTCCGCGGCGAGCTCAACCCGGGCGAGCTGCATTCCCTCGAGGTCCTGTTCGGGCTGAACACGAACCAGGACATATTCCAGCAGTACATCAGCTACGTGCACCAGCTCCTCACCGGCAACCTCGGCATCTCGCTCAGCGAGTACCCGAAAACGGTCTCGTCGGTGATCGGCAGCGCGATCTGGTGGACGCTCGGCCTAGTCGGGGTGACCACCGTGCTGGCCTTCCTCCTCGGCACCTTCATCGGCATCGTGTCCGCCTGGCGGCGCGGCAGCTGGCTGGACAGCATCGTGCCACCGGTCTTCGTGGTCACCTCCGCGCTGCCGTACTTCCTGGTCGGCATCGTGTTGCTGCTGGTGTTCGGCATCACGCTGAAGTGGTTCCCCAGCGAGGGCGCCTATTACGTCACCACCGACACGCCCGGCTTCAACCTGACGTTCGTTCAGGATGTGATCAATCACGCCATCCTGCCGGCCATGGCGCTGCTGATCACGCTGATCGGCACCTGGATCCTGACCATGCGGAACACGATGATCACCACGCTGGCCGAAGACTATGTCCGGATGGCCCGCGCTAAGGGCCTGCCCGGCTGGCGGATCATGCTCGACTACGCGGCCCGCAACGCGATCTTGCCGAACCTGACCGGCTTCGCGATGTCGCTGGGCTTCGTGGTCAGCGGCGCGATCTTGATCGAGGACGTGTTCAACTACCCGGGCGTCGGCTTCATGCTGCTGTCGGCGGTCGACAACGAGGACTACCCGCTGATGCAGGGGCTGTTCCTGCTGATCACCGTCGCGGTGCTGGTCGCGATCCTGATCGCCGACGTGCTCACCGCGCTGCTCGACCCGCGGACCAGGGAGACGCAATGACCAGCGCGCTCGTAGCGCCCACGCCGACCCGGATACCAGCCGGGCACGCGTTCGCCCGCATCTTCCGTGCGGTAACGTCCAACCGCAAGGCGACCGTGGGCACGGTGCTGCTGCTGATGTTCATCCTGATCGCGCTGTTCCCCGGCGTGATCGCGCACGACAGCCCGTCGCTGGACAACTACAAGCCCGGCCTCGGCTTCTCCACCGCGCACCTGCTCGGCACGAACTCGTTCGGCCAGGACCTGTGGGCCCAGGTCATCTACGGCACCAGGAGCATGCTGGAGATCGCGTTCATCGTCGGCGCGGCCACCACCGCCATCGCGGTGCTGATCGGCGTGGCCGCCGCCTACCTGGGCGGCCTGTGGGACGGTTCGCTGAACGTGCTCACCGATGTGCTGCTGGTCATCCCGATCTTCCCGCTGCTGATCGTCATCGCCGGCTACGCACGCGGCGACAGCACCTGGGTGCTGATCACCTCGATCACGGTGACGAGCTGGTCGTACACCGCGCGGCAGCTCAGATCCCAGGCGCTGACGCTGCGCAACAGGGATTTCCTCGAAGCGGCCAGGGTGCGCGGCGAGCGCAGGCTGTACGTGATCGTGGTCGAGATCATCCCGACGATGACCTCGCTGATCGTGGCCAGCTTCCTCACCAACGCGCTGTACGCGATCATCTTCTCGTCCGGCCTCCAGTTCATCGGCCTCGGCGACCCGAACACGGTGAGCTGGGGCACCACGCTGTACTGGGCGCAGAGCGAGGCGGCACTGCAGACCGGGATGCCCTGGTGGGCGCTTGCCCCCGGCATCTGCATCGCGCTGCTCGGCACCGCGTTCGCGCTGCTCAACTATGCCTTCGATGAGATCGGCAATCCGGCGCTGCGTCCAGTCAGAAAGCGGGACCCAGCTAGGAAACGGGGCCCAGCCAGGGAGCGGGGCCCGGTCAGGAAGGCCGAGCGGAATGCCTGAGATTTTGGCGGTTACCGACCTGTCCGTCGACTATGTGCTCGAGCGGGGCGACGTCCGCGCCGTCGATGACGTGTCCTTCACCCTCGATCGGGGCGAGTTCCTGGGCATCGTCGGCGAGTCGGGCTGCGGCAAGTCCACGCTGCTGTTCGCCGTCGCCCAGCTGCTCACCCCGCCCGCGCAGATCACGACGGGCCGCGTCACATTCCAGGGCGCTAACCTGGTCGGCCTCACCGACAAGCAGCTGGCCGCGATCCGCTGGAAGGACATGTCCGTGGTCATGCAGAGCGCGATGAACGCGCTCAACCCGGTCAAGTCGATCGGCGCGCAGTTCAAGGACGTGCTGGAGGCGCACGGCAAGCCATCCAAGCAGGAGGTACGCGAACGTTCCGCGCAGGTGCTGCGCATGGTCGGCATCGACCCGGTGCACCTGAAGAGCTACCCGCATCAGCTCTCGGGCGGCATGCGGCAGCGCTCGATGATCGCGATGGCGATGCTGTTCACCCCCGACCTGATCATCATGGACGAACCGACCTCGGCGCTGGACGTGGTCGCGCAGCGGGCGCTGATGCTGCAGATCAAGGAGCTGCAGCGGGAGTACGGCTTCGCGGTCATCTTCGTCACCCACGACATGTCGCTGGTCAGCCACTTCTCCGACCGGATGATGGTGATGTACGCGGGGCAGATCGACGAGCTCGGCAGCACCAAGGCCATCTTCGCCCACCCTAGGCACCCCTACACTAAGGGCCTGTTCGAGGCTTTCCCGTCAATCCGGGGCCCGAAGACCCAGCTGCGCGGCATCCCCGGGAACCCGCCCGACCTGAACAGCCCGCCGCACGGGTGCCGGTTCAACCCCCGCTGCCCGCACGCCGTCGACCTGTGCTTCGAGACGGTACCCGACCTGTACCAGCTGAACGGAACGCTCGTGCGCTGCCTGCGCGTCGCGGACGGGAGCATCGACCAGTGACCGAACTGCTCAAGGCCGACCGCCTGACCAAGCACTTCAAGATCGGCAGCACGCTGTCCCGGCACATCCTGCACGCTGTGGATGAGGTCACGTTCACCGTCGGCGAACGCGAGATCGTCGCGCTGGCCGGGGAGAGCGGCAGCGGCAAGTCCACGATCGCCAGGCTGCTCGCCCGCATCTACCCGCCGACCTCGGGCTCGGTCACGTTCGACGGCCATAATATCCGCGGCATGCGCTCGCGCCGTGCGCAGCTCAGGTACGCGGCCGAGGTTCCGATGGTGTTCCAGGACCCGTTCGCCTCGATCAACCCGGTGTTCCGCGTCTCGCACGCCGTGCTGCGGTCTTTGAAACTCCACCGCCCCTCGCTCAGCGCCGCCGAGCGCCGGGCGGAGGCGGAGCGCGTGTTCGACGTAGTCGGCCTCACAGCCGACATGCTGGAACGGTTCCCGCACGAGCTGTCCGGCGGGCAGCGCCAGCGGGTCGGATTCGCCCAGGCGCTGGCCATGAAGCCGCGGCTGATCATCGCCGACGAGCCGGTCTCCATGCTCGATGTCTCGATCCGGATCGGCCTGCTGAACATGATGGCGTCGCTGCGCGATGAGCAAGGCGTGTCGATCCTGTACATCACCCACGACATCGCCAGTGCCCGCTATGTGGCTGACCGGCTGATCGTGATGTACGCCGGCCAGATCGCCGAATCGGGCCCGATCGAAGAGGTGCTGACCGCACCGCGGCACCCGTATACCCAGTTGCTGCTGTCCGCTGTTCCCGACCCGAAGGCCCCGCTCGCCCAGGTGACCGACCGAGGCGAGCCGCCCAAGGTCATCGACCCGTCCCCGGGCTGCCGGTTCCGCTGGCGTTGCCCGCTCGCGATCGACACATGTTCTGCCGTCACGCCCCCTCTCACCGAACTCCCGGTCAATCTTCGCGGGTCCGCCGCGAACCGGGAGTCCGAGCATGAGGTGGCCTGTCATGTCGCCCAGTCGGGCGCGGAAGTGAAGGCGTTCGTATGAAGCTCGCTGTCATCGGCGGCGGTTCCACCTACACACCGGAACTGGCCGACGGTATCGCCAGATTGCTGCCGGCTGTCTCCGAACTCGCCCTGGTGGACCCGGACGCGGACCGCCTGTCCGCCGTCGGGCCGGTGTCCGCGCGGATCATGGCGCGATACGGGCACCCGGCGGCAGTTCGCTGGACGACCAGTCTCGACGAGGGAACGGATGGCGCCAGCGCGCTGCTGATCCAGCTCCGCGTGGGCGGGCAGGCGACCAGGCACCGGGATGAGACATGGCCGCTGGACTGCGGCTGCGTCGGGCAGGAAACCGCCGGAGCCGGGGGCTTCGCGAAAGCGCTCAGGACCGTACCCGTTGTCCTGGATATAGCGGAACGGGCAGTGGTCCGGGCTGCGCCCGGCGCGCACATCATTGATTTCACCAACCCGGTTGGCATCGTCACGCGGGCGCTGCGCACCGCCGGATACCAGGCCACCGGCCTGTGCAACGTGGCGATCGGCTTCCAGCGCAAGTTCGCCGCTTTCCTGGGTGTCGTGCCCGAGGCGGTCCGGCTCGGCCACGTCGGCCTGAACCACCTGACCTGGGAGCGCACGGTCACCGTGGACGGCAAGGACGTGCTGCCCGGCCTGCTCGCCGCCCACGTGGACGAGATCGCCGCTCAGGTCCAGATGCCGGCCGACGTGCTCGGACGGCTCGGCATGGTGCCCTCCTACTACCTGCGCTACTACTACGCCCACGACGAGGTCGTCGCCTCGCTGCGCGGCCGCAAGACCCGCGCCGAGCACGTGGCGGAGATCGAGGCCGAACTGCTGCGCATGTACCGGGACCCGTCGCTGGACACCAAGCCGGCCGTCCTGGCCCAGCGCGGCGGCGCCTTCTACTCCGAGGCCGCCGTCGACCTGCTGGTGGCTCTGACCGGGTCCTCGGACGCTCCCTTGGTGGTCAACACGACCAATGGCGGCACGCTGCCGTTCCTCCCCGACGACGCGGTAATCGAGGTACCGGCCGTCATTTCCGCGGACGGCGCCGTTCCCCTCCCCGTCGACCCGGTCGAGCCGCTGCTGCGCGGCCTGATCTCGCACACGTACGCGTACGAGGAACTGGCCCTCGACGCCGCGCTGCACGGCGGCCGCGACCGTGTGTACAACGCGCTGCTCGCGCACCCCCTGGTCGGCCAGTACGACCAGGCCGAATGCCTCACCGGCAAGCTCCTCGCGGAAAACGCGGAGTTCCTCCCGTGGACGTAAGGAAGCCCATGAAGTCGGCTCGTCCCGCCCTGCTCGCGCCCGCCCTGCTCGCGCTCGCAACAATTACCACCCTGCCCACATCCGCGCATGCGTCTCAAGATCGTTCGTCGATTAGGACCGCTATAACGGTCCAAACAAACGAACGATCTTGGGAAGTCCGCGTCAACCAAGTGGGATACGTGAACTCCGCGGCTAAGGTGGCTTTTGTGATGCTGCCGGGCCGCGTGGGGGACGTCGCGTTTACCGTCACCAGCGGGCGCAGGGTCGTCTACCGTGGTGTTTCGCGGGATGATGTCGGTTACTGGAACAGTAATTACAAGGCGGTCTACGAACTCGACTTCTCCTCGTTGAATGCCTCTGGCACGTACAAAGTCCACGTCGGCGCGGCTGTGTCACCGCCCTTCGAGATAGCAGATGGCGCGGCACTGTACACGCGGCTGGTCAACAACGCGGTCCGCTATTTCACCTCGGAGCGCGACGGGGCGGACGTGGAGTCCTCGGTGCTGGACCGCCAGCCGGCCAACCTCACCGACGAGAGCGCGTACGTCTACGAGACGCCCCGCTACGACGATAACGACAACCTGCTCGGCGGGTTCACTAAGGTGGGCGGGCCGGTGGACGTGTCCGGCGGCTGGTTTGACGCCGGCGGCGGTTACGAGAAGTTCGCCTACACCGCGACTTACGCCGACGCGCTCATGATGATCGCCGAGCGGGATTTCCCCGGCGAGTCGGCGACGCTCGGCCCGGAGGCCAGCTATGGCCTGCAGTGGATCGCCAAGCTGTGGAACCCCGCGCAGAAGGTGATGTATATCCAGGTCGGCATCGGCAACGGCAACGCCCCGAGCAAGGGATACCCCGATGGCAAGATCCAGGGAGACTACAACTTCTGGTTCCTGCCGCAAGACGAGGATCGGATGAACGTGGCCAAAGGCGGCGATCCCGGCCCGACCGCGTACTACGTGAAGTACCGCCCGGTGTTCGAGGCGGCACCGCCAGGCCAGAAGGTCAGCCCGGACCTGGCCGGCCGGTTCGCCGCCGACTTCGCACTCGGCGCACAGCTCGAGGCGAAGGCCGGTGACCCGGGAGGAGCCGCCGAACTGCTCTACCGCGCACGCACCGTCTACGCCGACGCCAAGACCACCGACGTCGGCCAGATCGTCACCACCTACCCCTATGACTACTACCCGGGCACCGAGTGGAAGAGCGACATGCTCTGGGGCGCCGCGGAAATCGCGCTCGCCGACGAGGCGACCGGCGCGTCCGCCGCACAGCTCCAGACCGACCTTGGCACCGCCGCTTACTGGGCCAGGCAGTACATCGCGCAAGGGCATCCGGCGGACGGGGACACCTTCAACCTGTACGACAACGGCGCGGTAGCCGAGGCGGAACTGCTGCAAGCGATGAAGGATGCGGGCGGTACTGCGGTGATATCTCCCAGCACGCTGCTGAACGACATGGCCGCGCAGCTCCGTACCGGCGAGGACTGGGCGAAGGGCGATCCGTTCGAGCTAGGTACCCAGCTCGGGGCGTCCGACGCGGCACCGCACGCGTTCGGCCTTTACACCACCGACGCCCTGTACCAGATGTACGGCGGCGGCGGCCAGTTCGAGGCGTTCGCCCAGCAGCAGCTGAACTTCGCGCTCGGCGCCAACGCCTGGGGCAGCTCGTTCGTCGTCGGCGCGGGCAGCACGTACCCGCGCTGCATGCAAAGCGAGATCGCCAACCTGGCCGGCTCTCTCACCGGTCAGGCCGAGAATGGGCAGGGTATCCAGCTGGGCGCTGCCACCGACGGTCCGAGCAGCACCTCGAACTTCGAGGGCCTCGGCACGGTGAGTGG
>Ga0335074_10003337_pt1 | contig 21883 bp, 11 predicted proteins | sample Lox_Sample_23_FD_206715 | JGI IMG/M metagenome (GOLD analysis project Ga0335074, IMG submission 206715) | Soil microbial communities from Loxahatchee National Wildlife Refuge, Florida, United States - Lox_Sample_2.3 | ecosystem: Environmental > Terrestrial > Soil > Wetlands | place: USA... | reverse complement strand
CAGCCCAAACATGCCTCGCAGGATTGGACTGACGGCCATGGCGGCCGACCATATCTGGTGCGGCGAACTGGTGGCGAACGACGAGTAATAGTCGCCGGACAGAACCTCAGTGAAATGCCCAAGTGCATCGTCAAATCCGAGCAACGCATTCGCGCGAAGATTGAAATACGCAGGCCAAGCGCGATGATACCGATACTCGCCGACAGAAGCCCACCCGCTGAAGAGCGGCCAAACAGAGCCGAAATGATATCCGGATCCGTCGTACAACTTCGATTTCTGCGAGATGATGCGCATGCCCCAATCCGTCTCATGGTCGAACGTGTCGAGTTGCGAGATCGTTTCATCAGCATGCTTTGCCTCGGCCAGCCCAAACCACATGGGAACCGTGGTGAGGACGGTCGTTTCTTCGATGCGCTGGTTGTCTTTATTCAGCGCAAAAATATAGCTCTTGTTCTCTTCCGACCAGAAGGCTTGCTCGAGCACAGCTTTTTTCTGCATGAACTCGGCTGCCAGCTGATTGCCGACGTCCTCCTTGCCTATAAGCTGAGCCAGATGGGAAAGTGCCTCGAGCGCTCCCACTCCCAGTCCCGCCTGGTAATACTCGTTCTTTACCGGAAGCAACGGACCGCCCTCCACCCAGCCGTGGCCTACGCCGAGATTCTGCGCTAATCCTTGTGAATCGTAAGTCGAGCGCAGGAATTCATAAGCCCGCCAGAGTTGACCCCATTTTTCGCGCGCAAACTCTATGTCACCGCTCCGTTCTACGTAGTCATTCAGCGCGAGGATGAAGAGCGGCGTGGCGTCAGCGGACGCGTAAGCGTACGGATAATCTTTGAACCACGGCACAAGGCTGGCGCTCTGCGAAATTTCGTGGGGAATTTTTCCGTCATCACGCTGGAACTTGCTGATGAAGTCGATGGCAGTCCGCGCAGTCGGATAATCTTCCTCGGCATCGAGTGCAAATGCAGTCCAGAAAGAGTCACGCCCGAAGAACCAGGCAAAGCCCGGGCGCTGACTTCCTCCCGACGTTCGATATCCTGCAACCAGCCCCGAGCCAAGATAAGGATTAACGACGAGCCCTTGGATGGTACTGATCCTTGCCCAGTCATACGCTTGCTGCAAGCGCGAGTCCGGCAATTCCACGCTGACTGTATTCTGCAGATAAGAACGGTAATATTCCGCGGACTCCTGCACCAACTGATCATAAGTAGCCAGCAGATGCTTGTAGGTTTTTTCTGCTTCAACCGTGCTTGTCACCGAACCGGAAAGAATAAGAATTTTCCTGTCTTTTCCCTTTTGCGTAATTCCCAGCCGCATAGAGCTCTCGCTCGAAGACGAATAATTTGTCTCATACGCAAGCTTCGCATCCTTAGCTGTGGGCGAGCCGAAAAACCCGGCATACTTCTGCGCTTCATCTCCAAAGAAAAACGCGTGCTGCGCAAGGTCCCAGGAGACGTACGTCCCGCCCAATGCGGCTGGCCACTCCAGCTGAAAATCCTCAGTAAACCCCACCTCGATTTCGAGCGGCGATTCGGTTTCAACCTCCAGGAGAATGACCGCGCCGCTCTCATTTACCGGCACGCACAAGGTTTCGCGCACGCGAAACGAGTCGCCCACGTAAAGGATAGACGCGGATTCCGGTTGCACTGTCAGAGTCCGGGCAAGACTTTCGGCAGGAAGGGCACGATCCTCCACGTGAAATGTGAGATGAAGATCCCGGAAAAGCTTAAGCGGATAAACCCAGGCTTCGAATCTGCCGGTTTCGTCGCCCAAGAGTGCGGCGTGTTGTCCCACAACCGGCAGGAACTCCCACGAGCGCACCGTTCGTGAAAGTTCCAGAGAATTTGCAGCTCGTTGCGCCGCCAGGCTGGCCGAAATCAGGCAGAAAATGGCCAGAAACAGCTCAAGGCGCAGCCCGCTCAATTTTTCTAGAAATTTGAAGCGTTCAACACGCATTTGCTCCGCCAGACCTTGCAAAGTAAGCATGCACTGAATATAAGGAAATAGCGCGAATTTTAGCACGAGCCAAATGGGCCAGGTGCCAACCTTTTGTCTTCTTCACGCCGATCATTCCTGAAATCTCTCAGCCGTTCCGCGCTGGTGCTGTCTCTGGAGAACGTTTTGGCGCTGGCTTGGCCTCCTCGCGCCGGCGCGCGTGCGCGCATACAGCAGAGCGGGGCGCCAACGAAAGGCGCGGCTCAGTCCACCGGCCTCGGCGTCAGCTTCCTCAACATTGCGCGTGAATCCGGTCTTAACGCCAAGACGATCTACGGTGGCGAGCACAAAAACAAATATCTTCTTGAGACCACTGGCTGCGGCGTCGCCTTCTACGATTACGACAACGACGGCTGGCTCGATATCTTCCTTGTGAATGGCTCGAGACTCGAAGGTTTTCCCAGGGGTAGGGAACCCGTCTCTCATCTCTTCCGAAACAATCGAGACGGCACATTTACCGACGTCACCGTAAAGGCCGCCGTCGGTCATTCCGGTTGGGGACAGGGTGTCTGCATCGGCGACTACGACAATGATGGTTGGGAAGACCTCTACGTCACCTACTTCGGCAAGAATGTTCTTTATCACAACAACGGTGATGGAACCTTCACCGATGTTAGCGAAAAAGCCGGAGTGGCGGGCAAGGACACGCGCTGGAACACGGGCTGTGCTTTCGTCGATTACGATCGCGATGGTCACCTCGACCTGTTTGTCGCGAACTATATTGACCTCGATCTGGCGACAGCGCCTGTGCCCGAGTCCGGTCCATGTCTCTACAAGAGCGTGATGGTGGCCTGTGGACCTCCCGGGTTGCAGGGTGGAAAGAACATCCTTTATCACAACAACGGCGACGGAACGTTCACCGATGTTTCCGAAGCTTCGGGAATTCTGCGCGCCAATGGAACCTATGGGCTCGGCGTTCTCACCGCCGACTTCGACAACGATGGCTGGCCCGACATCTACGTTGCCAATGATTCGATGGCGAGCGCGCTTTATCAAAACAAGAAAAATGGCAAATTCGAAGATGTTGCCATTGAAGCCGGTTGCGCCCTGAGCCCGGATGGCAAGCCGCAAGCCGGCATGGGAGTTTCCGCCGCCGATTACGATCTCGATGGCAATCTCGACATCCTAAAGACGAATTTCGCCGGAGACACTCCATCGCTGTATCACAATCTCGGGGGAGCCAACTTCGAGGATGCCACCTTCACTGCCGGTTTAGGCGCGCATACCCAATTTCTCGGCTGGGGATGCGGCTTCTTCGATATGGATAACGATGGCTGGCCCGACATCCTGATCTGCAACGGCCACGTCTATCCCGAAGTGGAGCAACTAAAAACTGAAGCCGGATACGCGCAGCGCAAGCTGCTTTACCAAAATCTGCATAACGGCCATTTCGCGGATGTGTCACTTCAAGTCGGCCCGGGAATTTCGGAACCGAGTCCGTCACGAGGCGCTGCCTTCGGAGATTTCGACAACGACGGCGACATCGATGTCGTGGTAAACACCGTCAACGACTATCCACAGCTGCTGCGCTGCGATTCGAAGCTGAACAGCAACTGGATCAAGGTCCGCACCGTCGGAACAAAGTCAAACCGCAGTGGAATAGGCGCCCGGCTGGTCTGCATAACGCAAGTACCGGGAGAACAGAAGCCGCATCGGCAGATCGACGAAGTGCGCAGCGGGGGCGGATATTTTTCGCAGAACGATTTGCGCGTCCACTTCGGACTTGGCAAAGCCGAAAAGGTCGACGCACTTGAAGTTCACTGGCCCAGTGGTCATGTGGACGCGCTGAAAGATGTGAAAGCCAATCAACTCATTTTTGTGAAAGAGGGCGAAGGCATCACGCGCAACGTGCAATTCGGACGAGACTCCAAGAAAATCTGACCTCTGTGCTCCTCAGTGTTCTCTGTGGTTAATATTTTTTTTCGTCGCTATTTCAGCGGTCGATCCTGTTCCCTCTTTCAGTGTATGAATCTGATCGACTGCGAGATTGGCGAAACGTTCCATCAACCCGCTCGGCCAGTGAATTTCCACCCATTCGACCTTATCTGCGTTCCCCAGCCCGAAGTGCACTCGCATATCGCTATTTGAAATGTAGCTTGAACCGCTGCGCACTTCATCCACGAGCACGCGCGTTGCCGTCTTCACACGAATGCGCGCGCCAATGCCATCGCGGTTTGATTTTGTTCCTATCGTATGAATCGCGATCCAGTGATTCGAGTTGCGAACCTGATTCACCAGCAGGCTGGGGACGGCGTTCATGTTGTTGATCACCGCAGACATTCTGCCGTCGTTCCACAGATCCCCGACCGCAAGCCCTCGCGAGGACGCTACTGTCGTAATTGCCGGCCCGGCCGAAGCAGAAATATCGGTGAAGCTGCCGTCTCCATTGTTGTGATAGAGAATTCGCGGTTCTTTGTAGCTGCTGCCCAAGTGCTGGCTATCGACCTCCGGATAAACGTGTCCATTCACCAGGAGCAGATCCGGCCAGCCATCATTATCAAAGTCGAAAAACATAGTTCCCCAGCCGAGATACTGCGTGTAAAGCCCCAGACCCGCGGAGGAGGTCGCATCGGTAAATGTGCCGTCCCCATTATTCTTGTAGAGCGTCGAAGTATCGTCGGAGAAATTTGTTTTGAAGATGTCGAGATGGCCGTCGCCGTTAAAGTCGGCGATCGTCGATCCCATGCCCGCCTGCGCTCGCCCGTCTTCATTGAGAGCCGCGCCGGCCGTCACGGCAACATCAGTGAACGTTCCATCGTGATTGTTGCGGTAGAGAATGCTTGGCGTGCTGTCGCAGGCAATGAAGATGTCGGGCCAGCCATCTTCGTCGAAGTCGAGAGTCGAAACGCTGAAGGCATAATGCCCATCGGTCCGGTCGATGTGTGCCTTCGTGGTCACGTCCTCGAACGTGCCGTTTCCGCGGTTGTGATAGAGAATATTCTTTGCCCCGGGCAAGCCTCGCGGACCGCACATCACGGGAACGCCTTTCCAGATGCAGGTGGCGCGATCTCCCGGAGCCGGTGCGGTCGCCAGATCAAAATCCACGTAATTCGCAACGACCAGATCCAGCTTCCCGTCGCGGTCATAGTCGACGAACGCGCAGCCTGTGCCCCAGGCCTTCCCCGACCCAGCTACGCCAGCCTTTTCGGCGACTTCGGTGAACACTCCGTGATCGTTATGGTAAAGCCGATTCTTCCCGTAGTAGGTGACGTAAATATCTTCCCAGCCGTCGTTGTCATAGTCGCCCACGCAGACGCCCTGGCCCCATCCCGTCGAAGTCAAACCGACTTTCGCGGTTACATCGGTGAATGTTCCGTCGTGATTGTTGTGATACAGCCGGTTGGTCGGCGCTTCGCCTGTGGGCAATCCTCCCAGACGGGTGCCGTTGACAAGGAAGATGTCGGGCCACCCATCGTTGTCGTAATCGAATATCGCAACACCGCTTCCGGTGGTCTCAATGATGTACTTTTTCGTGTCGATTCCGCCGAAGATGTTTTGCCCCGTCAGGCCGGCCTTCGCGGCGACGTCGGTGAAGTTGGCAACCGGAGGCGGTGTGGGCTTGGCCTGCTGCCCGAAAGCTGGAATGGCCGCTATAAGGAGCCCACAGGTGTGCAGCCGGAGGCGTCGCAGATAAGGCTGGACCGATGAAAGCTGGAACTGCATGGGCCTGTTCGATGTTAGGGATGGATCTCTCGGGGGTCAAGCGCACTGATCGGCATTTGACAGAGTCGTTGCCTGCGCAATAAAAAAACGGCAGGTCCGACCACCTGCCGTCTCGGAAATCTGGAAAGAATCCGCCCTATTTCTTATTTACAGACTTCTTCAGCTCGGCCCCTGGGGTAAACTTCGCGACACGGCGGGCAGCAATCTTGATAGTCGCGCCGGTTTGCGGGTTACGCCCGTTCCGCGCTTTGCGTTGCGACACTGAGAACGTGCCGAAGCCTATCAATGCAACCCGATCTCCTTTGCGCAGCGCGGAGGTGATGCTCTCCACGGCCGTATCAATCGCAGTTGTAGCCTGCGCCTTGCTGATCTCGCAAGCGCCTGCGATCTTATCAACCAGATCGGCTTTATTCATGGTATCTCCTCACAGGTCTCGTTCTTGCCCAGCTTGCACCGGGAGGAAACTGGCAGCAGCTGAGTCGGGAAACCCGTCGCGTGGTATTGTGCGCTCTCTGTGGCGAATGTCAACTGTGAAAATCCGCGAGGGAAGCCTGTTTTGCACCTCCTGTGCAGCAGTTCCCGCCTCCAGCGCGGGTTGCCGAGCCCTTTATCTCTGCTTACGACGTTTTTCCAATGGCGTCCACAACGAGTCTATCCGGTTCACAGGATGTACACAGGACGCCCGTCTTTCACTCTTGCACAGAGGGCAGGCTCTGTTGCAAAGTCAAAAGGGGGAATCGCTGAGTGCCAAAATCGGACGAGCTCAAGCAACCTATTACCGAACCGCGGGTGCTGAACGCACCCCTCCTCAAAGCGCAACCTACCAGGACTGCGGTAAGGGATGCACCGCCTGACCTTTGTCCGCTCTGCGAGGGTACCGGATGGAAGACGGTTCCCGCCACTTCCCGATCGCAAGAACGGCGGGTCACGCGCTGCGACTGCCGGCTGCGCGTCCATGCCCAAAGCCTGCTCGAGGCGGCCCGCATCCCGCGCCGTTATGAGCATTGCGAGCTCAGTAATTACGACACTGATTTCCCCGGCGCTCATCCCGCGCTGGCCGAGGCGCACTTCATTGCCTCAAATTTCGCCAGAAAGTGTGATCCGCGCGGCGATAAGGGACTTTTGATCATCGGCAAGATCGGCACCGGCAAGACCCATCTTGCTGTGGGCATCGCCAAAGAACTCATCCTCAGCCGCGGTATTCCTTGCCTTTTTTACGACTATCGCGAATTGCTGAAGGAAATCCAGAACTCCTACAACTCAACCGTGCAGACCACGGAGCTCGATGTTCTGCGCCCTGTCTTCGAAACCGATGTCCTCGTGCTCGACGAGCTAGGCGCGGTAAAGCCCACCGAATGGGTCTGGGACACCGTAAGCTTGATCCTGAACACCCGTTACAACGACAATCGCACCACCATCATCACCACGAACTTCGAAGACCAGCCGGCCGCCGGCGCCACCGGTACGATCTCCCCGGTAAGAGCAGCCGTTCGCGGCGAAACCCTCGGAGACCGCATCGGTGAGCGCATGCGTTCCCGCCTGCACGAGATGTGCCGCATCGTTACGCTCGATGGCAGCGACTTCCGCCAAAAATTCCGCAGCGCCAGCTTTCGGTAAGTTCTCTTCGCCGCGGATCAACACCGGTCCGTGCGGATTCCTTCGCGCACTTCGCGATCTTGGCGGTTGAGTGAATTTAGGTTTCTCTGTGTTCTCTGTGCCCTCTGTGGTTAACTGAATAACAAATGCTGACTGAGCGCCTCGAATTCTCGCCCGAGCGGGACGCCGAGATCTTCGCCACCATACCGGCGGCTCCAGCCGTTTTTCTGCTCCGCGGCGATGCCTCCGAGCCCTACGTCAGCAAGACGGCGAACCTTCGGCGCCGCCTACAGCGGCTGCTCGGCCCCGTCGAAGAGCGCACCAGGAAACTCAATTTGCGCGACCGCGTCCGCACCATCCAATACGTGGCAACTGGATCGGATTTCGAATCCGGCTTTCTTCTCTACAAGACTCTCCGCACCGAATTTCCCAAAACCTACGCCAACCGCCTGCGATTCCGCTTCGCCCCTCTGGTGAAGCTGCATCTCGACAACGAATTCCCCCGCGCCTCAGTAACCACCCGTCTGGGCCGCCTGCATGGGAAGAATCTTTACTTCGGTCCTTTCCTGTCGCGGGTCGCGGCCGAAAAATTCATGAATGATTCGCTCGACTTTTTCAAAATGCGCCGCTGCGTCGATGATCTGCACCCCGATCCGGCGTTTCCCGGCTGCATCTATTCCGAGATGAAGATGTGCCTGGCGCCTTGTTTCAAGGGATGCACCGATGAGGAATACTCGGCCGAAGTGATGCGCGTGCAATCGTACTTCGATTCTTCCGGGGACTCGCTGCTGCGGGAGTTGTCAGCCCAGCGAGAAGCGACATCGGCGGCGCTGGCGTTTGAAGATGCCGCCGCGATTCACGTGAAAATTGAAAAACTTCAGCCTCTCGCCGGCCAGGTTCCTGAAGTTGTGCGGCGCATTGATCGCTTCTCCGCGCTGGTGATCCAGCCGAGCCACATTGCCGGATCGGTCACGTTTTTCAAAATCGAACAGACTCATATCTCTGACCCGATTTCATTTTCCATCGAGCCCGCCGAACACATGAAGTCGCAATCGATGGAGTCGCGTGTGGAACAAGCGCTGGCTGGAGGTCCTGCGGAGAAAGTGAAATCTGCGCTGGAAACCATGGAACACCTTGCGATCCTCAAACGCTGGTACTACCGGAGTAGCCGCATCGGGGAAATCTTCTTCGCGGACACCAACGGTGAACTGCCCATGCGCCGCGTCGTTCGTGGCATCTCGCGCGTTTTTCGCGGCGAGAAGGCGGAAACAGAAAAGAGTACCCCGCCTGAGGTCCCCGGTTGAGGTCAGCAAAGAAGCTTGGCAAAGAAGAGAGCGGCCCGAAGGCCGCCCATAATTATCTTGTATTCATTCGCGCTGATCCGCGTTGATTCGTGGCGAAGAGGTTAAGAATCTAGATGTCTAAATTCTTCACGTCCAGAGCGTTTTCTTCAATGAACTTGCGCCGCGCTTCGACGTCCTCACCCATCAGCGTGGTAAAGATCGTCTCCGTCTCGGCGATGTCTTCCAGCTTCACAGACAATAGCGTTCGCCGTTCCGGATCCATCGTAGTCTCCCAAAGTTGCGGAGCCGTCATTTCGCCAAGGCCTTTGTAGCGCTGAATCGAGAAATCCTTGCGGCCTTCGTTGATGACGTAATCGCGAAGATCGCGCACATTCGCCTTTTCGACCACTTCAATCTCTTTCCGTTTGGTTGGCTTCGGCGCCTTCTTTTCGGCTTTGTCTCCATCCGAGGCAGCAGCTTCCTCCGACTCCTCGTTGCCGTTCGTGGGTGCAGTTTTGACCAGCGTTTCGACGACGAACGGTGGCTCCATGTACGCCTCGATCTGCTTGTACTTGGAGATGAGTTGGCGGCATTCGGCGCTGGAAACCAGTTCCCAGTTGATGACGTGTTCGGCACCGTGCTTGTTCACGAACGAAACTTCCCACAAGTTGTGTTCTTCGTCGAAGCGCGACTCGATATTCTTGAAGCCCTCATCCTTTTCCAGCTTCTTCAACTCTTTTTCGAGCCGCTCAATTTTCTTCGGCGAATCCTTCTTCTCGCCCTCGAAATCCGCCCGCTTCGCAAAATCCAGCTTCGGAATCAGTTCCGTCACGCGCTCGTTGCGCACACGCTTATCGAGCTTGTCAAAGAATCCGAGATATTCGTCGAGCACGGTCATGAATCGTGCCAGATCGCGACCTTCAACCTTGGCCGCGCCCTCGCCGTAGCGCACGCTCAGTCCTTCAGCCGCCCGCTTCACCATCACCTTCACGAATTCGCGTTCATCTTTGATGTACTGCTGCGACTTGCCTTTCTTCAGCGAGAACAGTGGCGGCTGCGCAATGAAAACGTTGCCTCGCTTGATCAAATCCTGCATGTGTCGAAAGAAGAACGTCAGCAGCAGTGTGCGGATGTGGCTTCCGTCCACGTCAGCATCGGTCATCAGAATAATCTTGCTGTACCGCACCTTCGTCGGATCGAAATCGTCCTTCGCGATGCCAGTGCCCAGCGCCGTAATCATGGCGCGAATTTCTTCGTGCGCCAGCATCTTGTCGTAGCGAGCTTTCTCGACGTTCAGAATTTTGCCCTTCAACGGCAAGATTGCCTGGAAACGCCGATCGCGTCCCTGCTTTGCCGTCCCGCCAGCGGACTCGCCTTCGACCAGGAACAACTCACAGCGGTTTGGGTCGCGTTCGGAGCAATCTGCCAGCTTGCCGGGCAATCCTCCGGAATCAAGAGCGCCCTTGCGGCGCGTCAGATCGCGCGCTTTGCGGGCTGCTTCGCGTGCGCGGGCAGCATCAACGGCTTTGTTGATGATCTTCCGCGCCACCGTCGAATTCTGCTCAAAAAACGCCCCCAGCCGCTCGTTTACGAATTGCGTAACCGTTCCTGCGATGTCAGAGTTCAGCTTGCCTTTGGTCTGCCCTTCAAACTGCGGCTGGGGCAGCTTCACGCTGATGACTGCGACCAGTCCTTCACGCACGTCGTCGCCGGTCAGATTCTCTTTCACGTCCTTGAACAACCCCAGTTGCTGCCCTGCGTAGTTGATCGTGCGGGTCAGCGCCGTGCGGAAGCCAGAAAGATGTGTGCCGCCGTCGACGGTGTTGATGTTGTTGGCAAAGCTGAAAATGCTCTCGGAATAGCCATCGTTGTACTGCAGACCGATTTCCATCTGGACGCCGTTGCGGTCGTCCTCCATATAAATCGGCTTGTCATGCAACACCTGTTTTCCGCGATTCAGGTGCTTGATGAATTCCGCGATGCCACCGTTGTACTTGAATTCCGCGTGCTTGGGTTCGCCGGTCTTCGCGTCCGTCGCGCGCTCGTCCGTCAGCGTAATCAGCAATCCCTTGTTCAGGAACGCCAATTCGCGCAACCGCTGCGCCAGCGTGTCATAGTTGTACTCCAGAACCGTAAAGATCGTCGGATCAGGCAGAAAGTGAACCTTCGTCCCCGTCTTCACTTTGGCCACGCCGGTTTTCTTCAGCTTGCTGGTCGGATCACCCTTGGAGTACGTCTGTTGCCAGGTCGCGCCATCGCGCCAGATTTCCAGCTCAAGTTCGCAGCTCAGCGCGTTCACGCACGACACGCCCACGCCGTGCAATCCACCGGAAACCTTATAGGTCGAAGAGTCGAATTTGCCGCCGGCATGCAGCTTGGTCATCACCACTTGCGCGGCAGAAACTTTTTCTCCATCGATCTCCATATCGTCGACAGGAATTCCGCGCCCATCGTCCACCACGGTGATGGAATTATCGACGTGGATGGTTACATCGATCTTCGTCGCGAAGCCGGCCAGCGCCTCGTCGACCGAGTTGTCGACCACTTCATAGACGAGATGATGCAGTCCGAGTTCACCCGTCGAGCCGATGTACATCGCCGGACGCTTGCGGACTGCTTCCATGCCACCGAGCACTTTGATCGAGTCGGCGTTGTAATCGTGATTCGCTCCGTTGCCGTCATTGCTCGCGCTGATGGGAGTTACTTTTCCGTTTTTTGTTTTCGTGTCAGTGATGGGAGTAGTGATCTCTTTGGTGGCCATTCCGCTCCGCGAAAATGCCAGAATTTATTCCTGCGAACGCCCTGGTCTTGGCTGGAAAAATTCGCCTCGATGCCCTTCCAATTTTGAGTGCTCACAAGCGACTCAAGTTATTGAAATTGCAAACACTTAGGATCGATGACGACTGAAGAAATTATACCATGAATGGAGGTCGTTTTGGGGCCTCGCCGAAGCACGGAATCGACACAGTAATCCCAGCGTTTTCAGGGGAAAGAAGCCTCAAAATCGCGTCGCAGCATCGCACATTCGGGCAGGGGCCTACTCAAGCTGGTTTTGGCTTGAGTGGGAGGCCCGAAACAGGCCCAACCGGCCCGACTAGCGCATCCCAGAGAAGCTAGCCACCGAGGGTTCCGGATGGTTCTTCGTCCGTAGCGAAAACCAGACAATGATCCAGAGAAGCACAATCAGCGCGAGGCAGAGCCAGCTTCCTTCGGGACCAGTACCCCCGCTGGTTATCCAGTCTGGCCCGGAGAAACTCGAGTTGAGCAAATGTCCGTTGGCGGGATATCCGCTGTCGGGCACGCCGTAAAAGTACGTCTCACCCCAGTCCCATGCGGCATGAAATCCGATAGGCATCCAGAGGTTGCCGGTTCGGCGCAGCATCAGGCAGAAGAGCAAGCCGGTAGCGCCTGCCTCAAGTGCGCCCACCCAAGTCTCATTTGGATTCAAGTGGTGAAGCAGACCAAAAATGCCAGAAAGCAGAACTGCCGACGGCCAAAATCCTATCCCCGTAGCCAGAGTGAAGAGTGAATAGCCACGAAAAGAAAACTCTTCGAACAGGCCGACAAAAAGAAAAACCGCTCCCCACCATGCTCCCATCCGCCAGGCATCGCCCCCGTGGAGGGCAATGCTCCCAAAGCTGAAGACACCAGCAATTCGCATGCTCGCCAGCAATAAAGTAATCGCCACAAAGCCCATCACAATTCCTTGCCAGAATTCCCTTCGAAGAGTCCGACGCAGAGGCAGCCCATAATCCGCAATCTTGCGGTGTTCAATCCGCGACATCACCCAGGCGGCGAAGAGAACGATCGCAAACGGGACCACCTCATTCTCCAGTGCAGATGCTGTGTGCTTCGACGCGTGGGCTACAAAGGTTGCAGATGCGATGATCGTGACAACTATGCACAGGAAGATTCCAAAACGCCAGCCAGCGCGGATGCCGTACCGGCCGATAAATAACTCGATTGCGACGGTCTTCAGACACGCCTCATGGGCATCATGGTTTTGCGCTTGAGGAACCGGTTGCGAAGATTCTGTCGTCATCGCAGAAAGAGAATTGGGAGTTGTTTTAGTCATCTCCGCGCATCAGCAACGAAATGCGACACACCGCAGAGATCAAGCACGATCATGCGCTGCTCGGGAACAGTGGTCCGTGACCTGCGTCACAGCAGGTTGTCTGGAAACAAAAAGGGCGGCTGAGAAGCCGCCCTCAACTTTCCAAGGTTTGAACTTATGCCGTGGCTGGCCGTTCGCCGCCCTTGTTGGGAACGCGTCCGGGCTGCAGATCCGGCTTGATGACGTGCTGCACGTCATCCGGCTTGGCCGACGGCGGAGGCGGCAGTGGCGGAAGTTCTTTGCCCTCCACCAGCATCTTGATCTCGGTGGCATCGAGTACTTCGCGCTCAATTAGCGCCCGCGCGATCTTTTCGAGCGTATCGCGATTGTCAGTCAAGATCTCCTTAGCTTTCGCGTAGCCGGTGTTCACCAGCTTGCGCACCTCCTGATCGATCTTGATCGCCGTATCTTCGCTGTAATCGCGATGCTGCGCGATTTCGCGGCCCAGGAAGATCTGCTCTTCCTTCTTGCCGAAAGTCAGCGGCCCGAGATCGCTCATGCCCCACTCGCAGACCATCTTCCGCGCCATGTCGGTGGCACGCTCGATATCGTTGCCTGCGCCAGTGCTCATCTGGTTCAAAAAGAGCTCTTCTGCGATGCGGCCGCCCATCAGGATCGCAATTTCCGTCTCCAGGTAGTTCTTGTAGTAATTGTGACGGTCGTCGATCGGCAGCTGCATGGTCACGCCCAGCGCCATGCCACGCGGGATGATCGTGACCTTGTGCAGAGGATCGGAATTCGGCATCTTCGCCGCGACCAGCGCGTGGCCAGCCTCGTGATAGGCCGTGTTCCTCTTCTCCTCGTCCGAGAGCAGCATCGACTTGCGCTCCACGCCCATCAGGACTTTATCCTTGGCGAGTTCGAAGTCGTATTGCAGCACCGCCTTGCGGTTTTGCCGCGCCGCGGCTAATGCCGCTTCGTTCACCATGTTGGCTAGGTCGGCTCCGGAAAATCCCGGTGTGCCGCGCGCCAGCACGGAAAGATCTACATCTTCAGCTAAAGGAATCTTCCGTGTGTGAACTCGGAGAATCTCTTCGCGTCCGCGCACGTCCGGACGGCTCACCACCACGCGACGATCGAATCGTCCGGGGCGCAGCAGAGCAGGATCGAGCACATCCGGTCGGTTCGTCGCGGCCATTAGAATCACGCCTTCGTTTGACTCGAAGCCGTCCATTTCCACGAGCAACTGATTCAGCGTCTGCTCGCGCTCATCGTGTCCACCACCCAGACCAGCGCCGCGATGCCGCCCGACTGCGTCGATTTCATCGATGAAGATGATGCAAGGCGCATTCTTCTTCCCCTGTTCAAACAGATCGCGCACGCGGCTTGCGCCCACGCCCACGAACATCTCCACGAAGTCGGAACCGGAAATCGAGAAGAACGGGACATTCGCCTCACCGGCGACGGCCCGCGCCAAGAGAGTCTTCCCCGTTCCCGGAGGTCCCACCAGCAACACGCCCTTAGGGATACGGCCGCCCAGTTTCTGGAATTTCTGCGCTTCGCGCAGAAATTCGATAATCTCGCGCAGCTCTTCCTTTGCCTCGTCCACTCCGGCCACATCTTTAAATGTGACCTTCTTCTGCTGCATCGAGAGCAACCGCGCCCGGCTCTTGCCAAACGAGAGCGCCTTGTTGCCCCCCGTCTGCATCTGCCGGATCATGAAGAACCACAATGCGCCCAACAAGATGAGCGGCGCCCACGTCCCCAACAGTTGCAGCGGTAAGCTGCTGCTGTTGATATCCCGGAAGCTGATGTTGATGCCCTTGCTTTGCAGAGTCTTCAGCATCTCCGGCGTGAAGTAGTTCTGCGGAGCGGTCGTGTGGAAGGCTGAACCGTCGCGATACTTGCCGTGAATTTCCATCCCGTTCACGTTGATCTCGCGCACCTGGTTCTGGTCGACGTCACTCATGAACTGGGTAACGTTGATTTCTTTATCTTTTTGTCCGTCGCGGGCGCCCTTCACGACCTCCCACAGCAGGAAGGCCGACACCACAATGAGCAACCAGAACAACGCAGTCTTAACTGTTGAATTCACCGAGACAACTCCTCACGCTTTGGCAGGAGGCACCCTGCCCCCTACCCCAACACCTTTAGATGCTCTTGCCCAGCTTTTGATTGACAAAATGGTGGGCAACCTCATTCTAACCCGTTCCTCAGAAAAAAAGCGCCTAGTTCTGCCGATAACCGAAGTCACCGGGGCTCGATCGGTTTCCATGGCGGATCTGCCGAGCCACCCGGTGGACCTCCAGGCTGATTTGGCGGTTTCCGACCCTGAAATCGACGAATCATTGCAAACCACAACGCCCCCAAGAGCAGAAGTGGCGCCCATGTGCCCAATAACTGCAAGGGAAGGCTAGCTGGCTGAGCATCTTTGAATCGAATCTCCACGCCTTTATCACGTAGAGCGCCTATGTAAACGCGAGGGTCGTTCGGTCCGGTCAGGTGGAATCTGCTGCCATCCCGGTACTGCCCGTCGATCCGTGTTCCCGTGATGCTTACGCGTGCGACTTTCCCCGCTTCCACATCCGAAGTAAACGTGGAATAGCTGATCTCGCTAGATGGGGCCTCAGAACGGGCAGACCTTATTACGCTCCATAGCAAAAAGGCGGAGATGAAAATTATCGCCCAAAAGACGAGCGTTCTTAAGCCAGTATTCATGTTGAAAACTGCAGACTAAGATCCCGCCGCCAGGTACGGCAGATTGCGTCCGGTCTGTTGGGCTGCCCCTAATCCGTAACCGACCAGAAACGTTTCATCGACCAGGAATCCGAAGTAATCCGGCTGCAGCTGTACCCTCCGTGCCGACTGTCGATCCAGCAGTGTCACCAATTTTACCGAGGCCGCGCCGCGCGCCCGCAGGTCGCTCATCAGGAATTCGCTGGTGACTCCGGAATGCACGAGTCCCTCCACCAGCAGAATGTGTTGTCCGCGGATATCCGGTTCGTGGCTGAAGAAAATCTCCATCACCTCAGGCGAGCCTGCCTGCGGCCGCGTGTATTTCGGCTTGATGAACTGGCACACGACCGGCACGTCCATCGCCCGCACTAGGTCAGCCAAGAAAATGAATGCATTCTCGAGCACGGCCAGCGCCTGCACGGTCTCGCCGTTGTAGTCATCGGAGATCTGGCGGCCCAACTCTTTGATCCGCTTCTGGATCTGATCCGCCGAGATAACCTGCCGTAATTGTTTCGCCCCGTTCATCAGTCAGGTTTTGTTACTGGCTCGCTTTGAATTTCCTCCTCAGGCGCCATCCCGAAGGCCCGCGTTTTTACCAGTGGGGCCGAGGGATCTCGCGTGGAGTAAATGCCGAACTTAGTCAGCCGTTTCCAGCGGTCTTTCCGTGATTATCACCGCCTCGCCTCCTGCCTTGGCAACATATTTCGCCGGTGGAGGAAATCCACGAATCCACAAAATCTCCCCAACTTTGTCCAGCCCGTTTACGAGGACAGGCCACAATTTCCGTTCCGGTCCTGCGATCTGGCGCTCCTGCAGCAGTTCCTTAACTTTCTTGGGAGATTTCGTATGAGCCGGCCAGAATCGGTCTCCCGGACGCCAGTTCCGCAACCGCAGCGGACCACGCAACAACGCCGCATCCAGGAGTTGGTCAGGATTATACCCGCTGGCTGCCCCAGCCGGTACGCGAATGGCTTCGAAAGCAGCCTTGAGTTCAGCCACGCTGATTCGGCCTGGAATTTTCAATTCGTATTCGTAATTGCCGATTGCCTTCTCATCACGAAGGTCGGGCGTAATAAACCGCAATTCGTCCGCGTCGCGAACGAAGTTCCACCCCAGCGGCAGTGAAACCTCCTTGCCCGACGACTCCTTCCCCGCACAGCGAACGATCTCTTCCACATGCTTGAATTCCAGAGGAATTCCCGCGTATTCCCCGACCGCTTTCACCAGCCGGCGCTGCACCGCTTCACTTTCGGCCAGAAACCACGCCCGGCTCACCGACGCATTCATCACCAGCCAGGAAGCGTCGTCGAGTTTTTCGCGCAGGAGCGGAGCCTTGTCATCCTGAGCCGGGTGCCCCACTTCTCCCCGGTTTCGGGAGAAGCGGGGGTTTTGACTTTCAGTTTGTTGCGCTGTCGCCTCGATCTGGACCAGGAGGTTCATGGACGATGACCGCGCCCACTCGGGCTCCGACCAATGCACCACCGTTCCCATCCACCCGGCAATCTCGTTCTCCCAGTACTCCTCTTCGCCGCGCGCGATCTCCGCCAGATCAGAGAGGTTCTCGGCGACCGCTGGATTGAATTCGTTCTCGAGCACCGGAAGAATGCGATTGCGCAGCCGGTTGCGCGTGAATGCCTGATCGAAGTTTGAGGAATCTTCGCGCCAGCTCTGGCCAATGTCTTTCAGATACTCAACAAGTTCGCGTCGTCGAATCCCGAGCAGCGGACGAATAATCTCGCCGCAGATTTCTCCGTCATCATCTTCCACGCGAATCCGCGGATAGATTCCTGCCAATCCCCGCATCCCGGCACCCCGGATCAACCGCATCAGCACCGTTTCCGCCTGATCGTCTAGAGTGTGTGCGGTGACGATTCTGTCGAGTTTTGTGAGGGCTGAGGTTGCAGAAGAGTTGGGAATATCTTCGTTTCGGGTGGGGTCTTCGACTTCCTCTGCAGGCTCTTCTTTACCCTCCCCGATCAAATACCGGAAGAACCCATATCGCAATTCCCGAGCCGCCGTCTCCACGCTGATCTGCTCTTCGCGGGCGCGCTGTGCTACATCGTCGCTATCGGCATGAAACTCAAGCCCATGCGCCCGTGCCAGATTCGCCACGAACTGCTCGTCCCCATCCGACTCCGCCCCGCGCAGCTTGTGATTGAAGTGAACCACCGAAAGGACGATTCCCAACTCCGCCCGTAACTCCAGCATCAGCCGCAACAGCGCAACCGAATCGATCCCTCCAGAAACGGCCACGCCCACACGATCTCCGGCCCGCAGCAATTCCTGCCGCCGAATCTGAGACAACAGTCGTTGTGCGAGGACGTGCACGGCAACATGGTACAACTCCGGCACACCGCAAAACGAAAGGACGACCGTTTTGCGGCCGTCCCTTTTGGAATTCCCGTGGCTCCGTGTTGAAATTACTACGCCGCCGTCTTCTCCTTAATCAGCTTTTCGATCTTTTCCACGAATTCGGCCGTCGGCATATCTTCGGTCTTCTCTTTGCCCCGCGTGCGGACATTCACCTTTCCCGCCTCGGCCTCTTTATCCCCGACCACCAGCAGGAACGGCACTTTCTGCAACGCGTGCTCGCGAATCTTAGCGTTCATCTTTTCGTTGCGCGCATCCACTTCCACGCGCACGCCCGCGGCCTTGAGCTGCACAGCCACTTTGCTCGCATATTCCACGTGTCGCTCGGCAATCGGGATCATCACCGCCTGCACCGGCGACAGCCACACAGGGAACGCGCCCGCGTAGTGTTCGATCAGCACGCCGAAGAAGCGCTCCACCGATCCATACAGCGCGCGATGCACCATAACCGGCTGCTTGCGCGTTCCGTCTTCCGCGACATATTCCAATCCAAAACGTGCGGGCAAGTTGAAATCGAACTGCACCGTCGAAAGCTGCCACAGCCGCCCGATCGCATCCACCAGCTTGATATCGATCTTCGGCCCATAAAACGCCGCCTCGCCGGGAATCGTCTTATATTCGACTCCCCGCGCCTTCAGCACTTTTTCGAGCGACTGCGTGGCGTGGTTCCACTGCTCTTCGCTGCCAACAAAATTCTTGCGGTCCTCCGGATTCCACGTGGAAAGCTCCGTCTGGAATTTGTCGAACCCGTAATCTTTCAGCACATCGAAAGCAAACTCGAGACAGTCGGCAATCTCGCTCTCAATCTGCTCCGGCGTGCAAAAAATATGGGCGTCGTCTTGCGTGAATCCGCGCACGCGCAACAGCCCATGCATCACGCCCGACCGCTCATAGCGATACACCGTGCCCAGCTCGCCCAGCCGCACCGGCAAATCGCGATAGGACTTCAGTCCATCGCGATAAATCAATATGTGTCCCGGGCAATTCATCGGCTTCAGCCGATACTCAGCGTCATCAAGTTCCATCGCGTCGAACATGTTTTGCGAGTAGTAGCCCTCATGCCCGGAGGTCTGCCACAACTGGCGGCGCATCACGTGCGGCGTGTAGACCAGCGAATATCCGCGCTTCAGATATTCCCCGCGCATCCAGTCTTCCATCTCTTTGCGGATAATCCCGCCCTTGGGATGCCAGAAAATCAGTCCCGGCCCAGCCAGCTCCTGAATCGAAAACAAATCGAGCTGCTTGCCCAGCACGCGATGATCGCGCTTCTTCGCCTCTTCGATCTGATTCAGATAATGGTCGAGATCTTTCTTCGAAAAGAACGACGTTCCATAAATGCGCTGCAGCTGCGGATTCTTCTCATCCCCGAGCCAATACGCGCCGGCAATATTCAGCAGCTTGAACGCCTTGATCTTCCCGGTCGACGGGATGTGCGGCCCGCGGCAAAAGTCGGTGAACTTGCCGGTGCGGTAGATCGAAATCTTTTCATCGGGCTTGGTGAATTGCTCGATGAAGTGACACTTCATGAAGTCGCCTTCTTTTTTGAACTCCGCCAGTCCCTGGTCGCGTGGCAGAAACTCGCGCGCATAGGGAATGTTCTGCTGCACCAGTTCCTGCATCTTCTTTTCGATCTTTTCCAGGTCCTCGGGCGTGAACGGCGTCGGACGATAAAAGTCATAAAAGAATCCGCTCTCCGTCGCCGGACCGTGGCCAAGCTTCGTCTCCGGAAACAATTCCAGCACCGCAGCCGCCAGCAGATGCGCCGACGAATGCCGGTACACCTCCAGCGCCTCGGGGTCTTTCTCGGTCAGAATGCGCAGATCGGTGTCTTTTTCTAAAGGCCGCGCCAAATCGATCAGCGTGGCTGCGCCTTCGCTCGGGGCGGGGCGGGCGCCCTCGCCCGCCGGAGCATCGCCATTCGAGCTCAGTGGGGCAGCTTTCGCGGCCAGCGCCGCGTCCGCCAGTCGAGGGCTGATCGACTTCGCAACTTCAAGGGCGGTCGTGCCCTTGGGATAATCTTTCTGGCTCCCGTCCGGGAGCTTGATATGAATGTTGTCTGCCATAGATGAGTCCTGCAGGATTAGTGAATATTTCAGTCTAAAGAACGCAGGAAAGAGGGTCAAACCCTCGGCCCTTCCACTGCCGCAGCGACAGGGGAACTGCGGCAGACCCCTCGGTCCGTTTCTGGTAATGCGTCAGTTTGAATTTTTCGGTGCAGCGTTATCCCGAAAGGCCCGCGCTTTCGCCAGCGGGCCGAGCGATCTCGCGTGTAGCGGATCCCACCCCCGGGAGACCGCCACAGGCATTAGGGAAAACAGCTCAACTTCAGTCCCTCCCAACACCATGCAGGCCGGCTAATCCCTCCGCGAGCACCTACCAGATTTTCACTCGCTCTGCCGGCGCGAGATACAGCTTGTCTCCCGGTTGAACCTGGAATGCCGCATACCACGCGTCGATATTGCGGACGGTCAGCACGCGCCAATGACCCGGAGAGTGTTCATCGGTAAGCACCTGCTGGCGGAGTGCGGCATCGCGCAGTTTTTCAGCCCACGATTGGCCGAAGGCCAGAAAGAATTGCTGATCGCCGTTGAATCCGCCCTGCGCAGGCGCAGGCTTGCCGTCGAGCGCAGCTTGAAACGCGTCGTACGCGGCCGCGAGTCCGGCCAAGTCGGCGATATTTTCCGCCAACGTTTGCCTGCCGTTGATGGCAAGATCGGGAAATGGCTTGTAAGTGTCGTACTGCGCTGCCAGACTTGCCGTGGCCGCTTTAAAGTGCGCGAAATCCTCCGGCGTCCACCAATTGCGCAGGCGGCCTTTGGAATCAAACGCGCTGCCCTCGCTGTCGAAGGTGTGGCTGATCTCGTGACCAATCACCGCGCCGATCGATCCATAATTCGCCGCGTCCGGAGCCTTCGGATCGAAGAACGGCGGCTGCAGAATTCCCGCGGGGAAGTTCAACGCGTTCTGCAGCGGCAGATTCACGGCATTGACCGTCTGCGGCGTCATCGACCATTCCTTGCGGTCAATGGGCTTCCCCAGTCGCGCGACCTGCCGTTGATACGCAGCCAGCCGTCCGCGCCACAGATTCCCGAAGAGATCGTCGGGCTTCACTACGAAGTTCGAGTAATCATGCCAGCTCTCGCCATAGCCGACGCCAACATAAAGCGCGTCGAGCTTGGCCTCCGCCTCGGCTTTGGTCGACGGGTTCATCCACGTGAGTGCCTCAATCCGCTTGCGATACACCGCGAGCAGGTTGTTCACGATGGCCTGCACGCGCGCCTTTGATTCCGGCGGAAAGTATTTCGCGGCGTAAAGCCGTCCCACATCATCGCCAAGAAAACCGTCGACCAGGCTCACGCCGCGCTTCCATCGCGGACGCTGCTGCGGTGTGCCGGAAAGAGTTTTCCCGTAGAAGGCGAATTGCTCGTCGCTGAACGCTTTCGGCAGTCCCGCAGCCTGCGCGTTGATCAGATGGAACGCCAGCCAGTTCTTCCATGTCTCGAGCGGAGTCGACTCTACCAGCGCAGCCTCTCCGGCAAACGCCGTCGGCTGCCAGACAATGAAGTTTTTCTGCGGCGTCAGTCCTGCGCCGCGAAAATATTCTGCCCAATCCAGTCCCGGCGCCTTCACCGCAAAATCAGACTTCTTCCACGGATTGTTTGCCTTGTGAACGTCATTGTCGTCAGCCAGCGAGATGTGCTTTTCCGCGATGGCGTGCTCGAGCGCGACGATGCGCTCGGCGCGGGCGTCCGGATCGCTGAATCCGGCTAGCCTCAACATGGTGGAGATGTAGGCCTGATACTTCGTGCGAATCTCTCGCATGCTCTCGCTGTTGGCGAGGTAATACTCGCGGTCCGGCAACCCCAGGCCGCCTTGTAGCAGATAAGCGGTGTAGTGGTCGGAATCGTTGAAATCGGGCGCGACCCAAAGTCCGAAAAGATTCGGCGTGTGGAAACTCGTGTTGTTGAGCGCATCCACGTCAGCGCGTAGCGTTTCGCCCAGCGCTCGCGCCAGTTCCTTCTTGTCTCGAATGGCGGCGATCGCGTCCAGGTGAGGTTTCAGCTGGCTCAAGCCCTTCGACTCAAGAGCCGCCTCGTCCATGTACGACTGGTAGAGGTCGTCGATCTTTCGCTCTTTCCCGCCCGACTTGCTCTCGCCGATGATCAGGTCCGCGATCCGCTTTTGG
>Ga0335074_10003336_pt1 | contig 21885 bp, 21 predicted proteins | sample Lox_Sample_23_FD_206715 | JGI IMG/M metagenome (GOLD analysis project Ga0335074, IMG submission 206715) | Soil microbial communities from Loxahatchee National Wildlife Refuge, Florida, United States - Lox_Sample_2.3 | ecosystem: Environmental > Terrestrial > Soil > Wetlands | place: USA... | reverse complement strand
CGTCTACAGCCACTACTCCACCTCCAGCTTGATCGTCTCGTCCTCGATGATCACCGGAAAGGTGTCCACCGGAACATATGCGGGCAAAGTCTTCGGCGTGCCGGTCTTGAGGTCGAACAGGGACCCGTGCCGCGGGCACTCAACCGTGCAGTTTTCCGGGTCGAACTCGCCCTCCGCGAGCGGTCCGTCGTCGTGCGAGCAACGGTCCTCGATCGCATACAGGCTCCCGCCGCAGTTGAACACCCCGATCTCGAGGTCCTCCCACTCGACCAGGCGGCGCTCGCCCGGTCCGAGCTCATCCACACGACACACGTCAATAATCTCCGGCACAGCGTTAAATCCTAGCGTGCCGATAGGAATTTGCTAGGCAGCGCTGCTCTCAGGCTCCCAGCCCGCCGCCTGCCCGAGCGAGGCGCCCTTCAGCACCTTCAGCGACAGCAGCGCGCACTTCATCCGCGTGGCGGAGATATCGATCCCAAGTAGATCGAGCACGAACGACCGGTCGAGCGACAGCAGCTCGTCCACCCGCATCCCCTTAATCTCGTCCGATGCCATCGAAGCCGCCGCCTGCGAGATCGCGCACCCATGCCCCGAGAACCGCACCGCCTCGATCCGCCCCGTCCCATCCAGCGCCAGCTGCACCCGCAGCTCATCCCCGCACAACGGATTTAGATCCTGGAACTCCAAGTCAGCCCCCTCCAGCTCCGCCTCGGGCGGACTCCAGTTATGGGGATGCTTGTAGTGGTCGAGGATGTTCTCGCGATACAGCTCGTCCATTGCCATCAAGCGTAGCGGCCACGCCTCAACCGCCGGCCGCGACCGGTGAGCCGTCAGCCGCCAGCGGTCAGCCGTCAGCCGCCAGCGCCTTCGGCAGCAGCACCTCGACAGCCAGCCCGTAGTCCAGCCGATCCCCGGCCGACAGCGGCCGGCACGTCGACGCGTCAACGATCACGCCGCGCGCCCGGTGCTGCTCGGCCAGTGACCCTCCCAAGACCGAACCGCACCCGGGCGCCGGCGGGATCGCCTGCCCATCCGGCCGCCTGAACCTCACCGCCCCGCGGCCTGAGCGCTCAACCCGGAATCCCCGCTCGTGCACGAGTCGATGGTGATACGAGCACAGCTGGACCAGGTTCTCCAGCGTCGTCGGGCCGCCCCTCGCCCAGTGCTGGATGTGGTGTGCGTGCAGAAATCTCCGATGCGTACAGCCCGGGAATCGACAGCCATCGTCCCGGCTTCGCAGCGCCCGCCGCATCGCAGGCGGAATCGTCCGCGTTCGCCGGCCCACGGTCAGCGGGCGGCCGTCCCGCTCGACGATCCGGACAACCGCTGCATCGCAGCCCAGCCGGCGCGCCGTCTCGGCGGGGATGGTCGGCCCATCGGACAGCTCGGAGCGCTCCACCACCTCGTCCGCCGTCAGGGTCGCGGCATCGACGTGGACCACAAGCTCGGGCACGGCGGCGGCGGCGCCCGCCCGCACGCCGTCCCCGGCGCCGGTGGCGAGGGCGCCCTTGGCCATCGTGACCAGCGCATCGGCCCGACGCGCCCCCGCCAGCGAGGCCACCCATTCGTCTCCCTCAACGCGCGACTCCTCCAGGCCACTCAGCGCGTTGATCAGAAGCGCTCCATCATCCGCCGGCAGGCGCGCCTCCAGACGGAGCGATCCATCCTCGTTCCAGCTCCACCTGAGAAAGCGCAGGTCCTGCTGGCGCTGCGCCGACCCGAGCGTCGCCGACAAGGCGCTCGAGTAGCACCGGATGAGCTTTTCGAGCTGCGCGCCCGTCGCGTGTCGGGCAATCTCGAGCAGGCCCGCCTCGGTCTTCGGCGTCGCGACCCGGGTGAGCGCGCGGACCTTGCAGAAGGACAGCTCTCCGCGCGAGAACGCTTCACGCACCAGTGGCAACTCCTCCAGCCGGTGCGCAATCCGAACCTTCTCCCTGGCAACCCCGAGCGCGATCGAGCACTTCCAGGACAACCAGTGCGCACACGACTTCAGACCGCATTCCGCCCAGCCGTCTCGCGCATCGAACTCGGCCACGAGCAACAGCCAGCGACACGTCGCGACGGCGATGTGCGCGGCCAGCTCACAGATCTGCTGCTCCAGCTCGACGAGCGAGGCCGGCTTCTCCGGAGGCTCCATCGGAATGTGGTCAGGCGAACACATGTTCGATAGATTACGCGCGCCGTCGGACGGAACAGACGCCGGGGCCACGCGCGGGCCGTGAGGACGGGACACACGAAGAGGCAAGAACGCCGAGAAACTCCTAGATAGAAGACCATCTGCAACCAGGTGGTTGCGTTCCCGCGGGAACGCTTTTCGGCCAGCCTCACCAGACCAGGCCCCGCGCCAAGCGCGCGAAGGCGAGCTAATCAGCCCGGTTAGCGAAACCGTTTGAGCCGAGCGCGACCGCTGGGCACGATGGACGGCCCCGCAATTCACGCCCGAGGAGATGCAAATGCCGACAACCGTCACGACGATCACCGACGATCAATTCGCCACCGAGGTACTCGAAGCCGACTCGCCCGTGGTTGTCGACTTCTGGGCGGCATGGTGCCCGCCCTGTCGTGTGATGGACCCGGTCATGGCCGAGCTGGCCGACGAGCGACCCGGCGTGCGCTTCGTCAAGCTCGACGTCGACGCGAACCAGAAGACGGCGAGCGAGTATGGGGTGCTGTCGATGCCGACGCTACTCGTCTTCCGCCACGGCCAGGAAGTGCTGCGCCTCGTCGGAGCGCGTCCCAAGCGCCGGCTGATCGAGGAACTGGCGCCAGCGATGGGATCACCCATCGCAGACCCGGCCGGCGCGGTGTAGCCGACCGGGTCGGGCACCCAACCGGGGCGGACACCCAACCGGGACGGGCACCCAACCGGGACGGGCACCCAACCGGGGCGGACACCCAACCGGGACGGGCACCCAACCGGGGCTGCGCCGCCAGACCAGAACCCCACACGAGTAGGGTCGCGGCTATGGAGCTTCGGCAGCTCGAGTACTTCGCCGCGGTCGCGCGGCACGGGCACTTCGGCCGCGCGGCCAGCGAGGTGTACGTCACGCAGTCGGCGCTGTCGCAGCAGATAGCCAGACTCGAGGCCGAGCTGGGAGTGAAGCTGCTCGCCCGTACCGCGAAGGGTGTCGAGATGACGCCCGCTGGCGTAGAGCTCAACGAGCATGCGACGACGATCCTGAACCAGGTCGCCCGGGCGCGAGCGGCGATCGATGGACATCGGGGCGCCGTGCGCGGCGTCGCCCGGATCGCCGCGACCTCCCACGACTCGGCGGGCCTGATTCCGGCGCTTGTCGCGTTCCACCGGTCCCATCCGCAGATACAGCTCTCGCTGCGTCACGCTCCACCCGTGCAGCTGCTCGAGCTGCTGGCGACGGGCGCGGTCGACGCGGTGGTGCTCGGAGTCGGCGGTGGCGAGCCACGGATGACCGCCGGCGCGATTGTTCGCACGCTCACGGAGGAGCCGCTACGGCTCGTGTGCGCACCGGAGGACCCTCTCGCGGGCGCAAAAAGCGCTTCGATCGAGACCTTGCGCGGGGTCCCAGTGATCCTGCCCGAGCGCGGCACCGCGCTGCGCGAGCTCGTCGTGACCAGCTGCCAGGCTGCCGGCTTCAGCCCGCTGCCGCTGTTCGAGACGAGCGACCGGCTGACGATCCGGACGCTGGCCTCCGAGGGTCTCGGGTACAGCGCGATCCCCGAGTCATGGGCCCAGGGAGACGGGCCCGGGACCGGCATCGCCACCGTCGCCGATCCGGTTCCCCGCTACCGCGTCGCACTCGTGCACGGCGGCGAAATGCCGCCGATCGGAGCCCTGCTCGTCGAAGAGCTGGCTGCGTTCTTCGCCGCAACCGCCCACCGACCGCTCTAGCCGACCGCGCTAGGCCGACGGGCACTAGCCGAGCGCGGTGAGGAGCGCGCTGCCGTCCGGGGTTCCCAGCCCGGTGCACGGATCCCAGCCCGGCCCGGCGGTATAGGCCCCGTTGTTGCCCTGGGTGATGTCGTGAAAACCGGCCGCGGCGGAGGCTTGATAGAGCCGCGGCTGAACGAACCCGACCGGCGTACCCAGCGATTCGTTGATCAGCGCGATCAGGCCCGCCCACAGGGGCGCCACCGCACTGGTGCCGCCGACCGACTCCTGGCTGCCGTCGACGTAGATCGAGTAGCCGGTCTGAGGGTCGGCGTCGCCGGCCACGTCGGGCACGCCCCGGCCGGGGCTGCCGGTATCGACGTTGTCCGGCATGGTCACGGCCGACTGGTAGGAGGGCACCACGAACTCGATGCTGATGCCCCCGCCTCCCGCGCCATCGCTCGGGAGGTCGTTCCAGACAACCTCCGAGCTCGCGACGCCATCCGAGATCTGAAGGGTGGTGCCGCCGCACCCCAGGGCATGCGGCGCGGAGGAGGGAAAGTCGACGTGCTGCTTGCCGTCGGTGACGCCATCGGTCGACCCGTTGTCTCCCGCGGCAACGGTCACGGTGACGCCGGCCGCGGCGGCCTCGGTCAACACCTGCTCCATTTGGGTCCTGGCCTGCTGCGTCCAGGAGTCCTCGGGGCCACCCCAGCTGATCGAGACCACACTCGGCTTGTTGGTGGTGTCGTGCACCGCGGTCGACACCGCGTCGATGAAGCCCTGGTCGGTGTTGGGCGAGAAGTAGACGACGAACTTTGCCCCCGGCGCGATCGAGCCGGCCACCTCGATGTCGAGCATCACCTCGCCGTCCTCATCCGGGTTCGTGCCGGGCGAGTTCGTGCCTCCGTCAACGCTGACCGCGGTCACGGCGGGCGGCGGCGAGACGCCCACCCCAGCGAAATAGGTGTTCAGGTCGCTCTGGCTGAACCCGCCACCTAGCTCGATGAACCCCACGGTCTCGCCCGCGCCGGTCACACCAGTGGGGAAGCTGTAGGCCGCCGCGACCTGCAGCGGCGTGTACGAGGTCGCATCAGCGGCCGGGACCTGAGGGCGTATGTACGGCTGCACTTGGGGACGCTCGTCGATCCCGAACGCGCCTGTGATCACGCCGTCGAGCTCGCGCGGGATCGTCAGTGGCCCCTGGCGCCCGCGATAAGAAACGCCACTCGGGTGCTCGAGCAACTGCAACTCCTGGGCGCCAAACGCCTGCGCCAATGCGTCGACCGTCCCGCGCAGCTCGACGGCCCGGCGCCCGGCATCGACCTCGCCTACCTCCAGCCCGTACTGACCAGCGAACGAGCGCACGGCGGCGACATCCTCATCACGCGCGCCACACTCCCGAGCCAGCTCCGAGCGCGACAGGGTCCGCCGCTCGGATGGAGCACGAGCGGCTTCCTGGTCGACCCAGTCGAGCGATCCCGACCCGCGCAGGTAAACGCTAACCGAGATCGTCTTGCCCCGATCGACCTCCCCGATCACCCGGTGCCCGGGCTCCAGGCGGCGCTCGCTCCCGGGTATGACAACACGTTCCTCTGGTGAGATACGGGCAGCCTACCGCCGCTCGGGCCGCCGACGCCGGTCCGCCCGCCGATCGGCAACCGACCGCTGCGCCCGCAGGCCAGAAGGCGACCGCGCTCCACGAGACCTGATTCGCAGCGTCACCGCCAGTGGGCCGATCCGGACCGGACCATCGGCCAGCCATGGCAGCAGTGCCGCGAACACGATCAGAAGCGCACCAACCACTATCGAGGTTCCGAGCCCGAATGCCGCCGAACCCTGGCTCCGGCCCCTCAGCAGGCCCCATCCGCCGAGCGCAACCAGTGCGACCCCGACCAAGAAAATGATCGCGCAACTCCAGCGCAGTCCGGCCGGCCCACGATCGTCGCGACCCCCACCGCCACGATCGAGGGGGGCCACGTCAGCACGCGCTACATCAGCCGGACGATTCGCGCGGCGGCGCGGCCGGCGTCGTGCGGGCCTGCGGGCTGCCATGGGTCACTGCTCTTGCGCGAGGGGTACGTCCGTCCGGTCCCCGACTTACTGCGATGAACCGCACGATACTCCCCCGTCAAGCTGACAAAAGTGGACAACTGCAGCGCAAACGTGCCGAACGCACGTTTGCCTTTGATTAGGGGATCTCAGTCGAGCTGGAGCGTCGCGCGCACGTGCCCGAGCCCCTCGATCAGACGATCCACGTCCGCGAGAGAGTTGTGCACGGCGAACGAGGCCCGCGTGGTCGCGGGCACGCCCAGACGGCGCATCAGCGGCTGCGCGCAGTGGTGCCCGGCGCGCACGCACACACCCCGCGAACCGAGGATGTCCGCGATGTCGTGCGGGTGTGCCCCCTCGAGGACGAACGACACCAGGGCGCCGCGATCAGAAGCGGACGGGGGACCCTGAACCGACACCCCTGGGACCTCGCCCGAAGCAAACCGCTCCAAGAGCTCAGCGACCAGAGCCTGCTCGTGGGCGTGAATCCGATCCATCCCCACACCCTGAATCCAGTCCACGGCAGCGCCCAGGCCGATGGCCTCGGCAATCTGGGACGTACCGGCCTCGAACTTCCACGGCAGATCGGTCCAGGTCGACTCGTTGGCCGCCACGGTGCGGATCATGTGCCCGCCACCGATGAATGGCGGCATCTCCTCGAGCAGCTCGCGACGCCCGTGCAGGACGCCAATACCCGTGGGCCCGTACGCCTTGTGGCCCGTCCAGGCGTAGAAGTCGGCGTCCAGGTCGGGAAGCCAGACGGGCAGCTGCGGAACCGCCTGGGCCCCGTCGACCAGGACCACGGCGCCGGCAGCATGGGCGCGCTGAACGATCGAAGCCACCGGGTTTACGGTCCCCAGCACATTCGAGACATGCACAAGTGACACCAGCCGCGGACCCCGCGACAGCAGCACATCGAGCGCGTCCAGATCCAAGAAACCATCGTCGAGCACCGGCACATAGGCCAGCTCGGCCTCGCGGTCCTGGCAGAGCAGCTGCCAGGGCACGATGTTCGAGTGGTGCTCCATCTCGGTGAGCACGACCAGATCGCCCCGGCGAACGTTAGAACGCCCCCACGTGTACGCGACCATGTTGATCGCCGCGGTCGCGTTCGCCGTGAACACGGTCTCCTCAACCGATGAGCCGAGCCACGACGCGATCCGCTCCCGGGCGCCCTCGAACAGCGACGTCGCCTCGTCGGCCAGCGGATACACCCCGCGGTGAATCGAGGCCCGCGAGTGCATGTAATACGACGTCATGGCCTCGATCACGGGGAGAGGCGTCTGCGAGGTGGCCGACGAATCCAGATACGTCAGCGGCTGCCCGCCGAATGTCCGTCCCAGGACCGGGAACTCCGAAGCAACCTCGGGAACCGCGACCCGGGAAGAAACCGAAGCCATTACGCGGCGGCCTCGATCTCGTCGGTGATCCACCCGTAGCCCTTGGCCTCGAGCGTCTCGACCAGCTCCGGCCCGCCCTCCCGGACGATCCGGCCCTGGTACATGACGTGCACGTGCGAGGGCTGGACGAGGTGCAGGATCCGCTGGTAGTGGGTGATGATCAGCAGTCCCATATCTGGCCCGGCGACCGCGTTGACTCCGTTGGCGACCACGCGCAACGCGTCGATGTCCAACCCCGAGTCGGTCTCATCGAGCACGGCCATCAAGGGCTTCTGGAGCGCCAGCTGGAGGATCTCCATCCGCTTCTTCTCGCCCCCCGAGAAGCCCTCGTTCAGGTACCGGGTCGAGAACTCCCGCGGGACGTTGGTCAGCTTCATCGCGGCCTCGACGGTCGTGCGGAACTCCTTCAGCGGGATCGGCTCCTCACCAGAAGCCTCACGATGGGCGTTCAACACAGTCCGCAGATACTTGGTAACCGTCACCCCGGGCACCGCGACGGGATACTGGAAGGCCATGAACAGTCCCATTCGCGCCCGCTCATCCGGCGAGGCCTCGGTGACGTCCTCGCCCATGAAGAAAATCTCACCCTGAGTCACTTCCAGCCCCGGGTGACCCATCACGGCGTTCGCGAGTGTTGATTTGCCCGAGCCGTTGGGGCCCATCAGCGCGTGTATCTCGCCGCGACCGACGGCCAGATCGACACCCCGCAGGATGTCTTTCTCACCGGCCCGGACGTGAAGGTTCTTGATCTCTAGGTCTGCCATATCAACTTTCGGGTTGTAAATCTCAAGCGTGCAGGGGCTCGCGTTCATTCCGACGCGAGAACTCGACCAGCTCGGCCAGCGTGGTGGTCTGCAGCGAGCGGATGATCCCGCCCTGGACGCGAGTCCACAGCAGCTTGGTGGCGCAACCACGACCGGCATCGGGCTCGTGCGAGCACAGCACCCGCTCGGTGTGGTCGTGCACGAAGCACTCCATCGGGGCGATTGCGCCCTCGAGCGCCTGCACCACGTCCACCATCGCGATCTCCTCGGCCGGACGGGCCAGCCAATAGCCGCCGTGGGCGCCCCGGGCACTCTGTACGAGCCCGGCCTTGCGCAACCGCGCGACCACCTGCTCCAGATACGCGAGCGGCAGGCCTTCCGCGTCGGCGATCGCCTTCAGCGACGTCGGCTGCTCGACAGACTGGCGCCCTAGTTCAACCATCAGGCGCACGCCGTATTCCGCCTTCGACGAGAAGATCATGCGCTTTATATCCTACCAGGGCGGTCGGTTTACCCTTGACAGATAGGCTGAAACCATGCGAACCGAGACGAGTCGTGGCCGACAAGCCCTTCCGCTGGCCACCTCGTCGGACGTAGCCGCGGTCGCCGCCGCCGCTCGCGCAACCGGACGGCTCGGCATCGATACCGAGTTCATGTCCGAGGGCCGCTATCGTGCGCTGCTCTGCCTGGTCCAGATCGCCGTCGACGACGGGTCCGACAACGACCACGGCGATGACCACCCCCCGCGGATCATCCTGATCGACCCGCTCGACGGCGTTGACGTGGCCCCGCTCGCCCAGCTGCTGGGCGATCCGGCGATCGAGGTCGTGCTCCACGCCGGCCGCCAGGACGTGGCGATCCTCCGCCGCGCGTGGTCGACCGAGATCAACAACATCTTCGACACCCAGCTCGCGGCCGGGTTCGTGGGCGCGAGCGCCCAGACCGGCTACGGCAACCTGCTCGGCGCGATGCTCGGCCGGCGCGTGGGCAAGACCGCGAGCTACACCCGTTGGGACGCGCGGCCGCTGACCGGCGAGCAGCTCAGCTACGCCGCCGAGGACGTCGCGCACCTGCTCGAGCTCGCCGATGAGGTTGAGCGGCGCCTCACGGACACCGGACGCACCACCTGGGCCCGCGAGGAGTGCCGGCGCCTCGAGTCGGCCACCGACGAGCGCGATCCCGAGACCGCGTGGGAGCGGCTCCCCCGGGTGGGACAGCTCGATCCAAAATCCCGCGCCGTGGCCAAGGAGCTGGCCGCCTGGCGCGAGCGAACGGCGTCGACCGAGGACCGCCCGGTCGGGTCGGTGCTGGCCGACCCGGCGCTGGTCGAGCTCGCCAAGCGCCACCCCTCGAACCTCCAGGCGCTCGAGCAGATCCGCGGCATCCATCCCTCGGGCATCCGCCGGCGCGGCGCCGCGATCCTCGAGGCGATTGCCGCCGGCATGAAGGCGCAGCCGATCCCCCGCGAGGAGGCCCGCGGCCGCTCCGAGCCCGAGGATGCCCCGCTGATCGTGCTCTCCGAGGCGCTGCTGCGGGCCCGCGCGCTCGACGCCGGCCTGGCCTACGAGCTGATCGCCTCGCGCAACGAGCTCGAGGCGATCGTCGGCGCCTCCCGCCGCGGCGAGCCTGAACCGGGCGTGCGCGCGCTCGAGGGCTGGCGCGAGGAGCTCGTGGGAGCCGACCTGCGCGACCTGCTCGCCGGCCGCCGGGCGGTCTCGGTCGGCCCGAACCGCCGCCTCACTCTCAACTGAGTTCCGCTAACCGGTCCCTACTTCGAGCATCATCGACATCGTCGCGGCACGCGCGAACATCGAGCTCGACAGCGCATAGACGATCGGCCACGGCCGGTTGATCAGACCCAGGTCGACCTCCTGGAGATCCCCGGCCGCGGTCGAGAAGGTTAGGCGGAGCTTGTGCCCGGGCGAGTTGGCGGAGCTCTGCGCGCCGGTGTCGCCGTGGGCCTGGGTCCAGCCGTCTTTTCTCAGCAGGGCACCCTCGTCGCGCAACAGGATGTCGGACGACTGGTAGTTCCCGTTGCGCACCACGAGGTCGATCGCGCAATACGCGTTGGAGCCCTGGTCGCACGCACGCACCTGGGTGACGATCCGGGAGCCCGCGATGAGCGGAACCGAGCCGGCCGTGGGGGTGCGCGCACTGGCGCTCGCGCCGCCGCAGCCGGCCAAGATCGCGCTGAGTGCGAGCGCGCAAACAGTGAGCAGCGCCGTCCAGGCGCCTAGTCTTCGGCCGATCATGGGAAGCTGCGCAAGCGTAGCCAAGCTCCCTAAGTGGGCCCGGGAGCTGCTCGAGGAGGCGCGCGTCGGACGCCTCGGCCTGACCGACGACGAGCAGCACCCGCGCGTGCTGCCGGTGACCTTCGCGCTCGCCGGCGACGCCCTCGTGACCGCGGTCGACCACAAGCGCAAGGACGTGCCCGCCGAGCGGCTGGCGCGCCTGCGCTGGCTTCGCGCCCGCCCCCGAGCTGCGCTGACCGTCGACCGCTACGACGAGGACTGGTCGCAGCTGGCCTGGGTGCAGGCCCTCGGGCCAGTGCGGATCCTCGACGACGCCCCGAAAGCCGCCGCCGCACTCATCGCACGCTACGCGCAGTACCGCGATCACCCGCCGGCCGGTCCGGTGATCGAGCTCACACCCGACCGGCTCGTCTGGTGGAAGGCATAGGCCGCTACGCGCTCGGCATTGCCGGGCTGGCGGTGATCTGCGCGGCGCTGGCCCTGGCCGCCGTGGCCATCCGCCGCCGGATCCTGCCCGACTGGGAGGGCGCCCCCGCGCGCCTGGCCGAGGCGGTGATCGGCCTGACCGTGCTGATCGGGATCCTCGAGATCCTGGGCGCTGTGGGGCTGTTCGCCTTCGCCCCGATCGTCGTTGCCTCGGTCCTGGTCGCGATCCTCGCCCGCCGAGGGGCTTCGCTGCGCTCAGCGTCCGTGGGGCCGGGAGGGCCCGTCCTGTCCCGTCTTGACGTCCTCCTCACGTGGCTGGCGATCGTGGGGGCCGCCACCGTGGTCGCCGAGTGGGGGGCGCTGACCGCCCAGTCCTACGACGTCGGCATTCGCGGCTTTGACTCGCTCTGGTACCACCTCCCGTGGGCGGCGAGCTTTGCGCAGACCGGGAACATCGTCTCGCTGCGCTTCACCGACGTCGAGTACCTGACGTCGTTCTATCCGGCCACGGCGGAGGCCCTCCACGGGCTCGGGATCGTGCTGCTCGGACGCGACACGCTGTCGCCCGGCCTGAACCTGGTGTGGCTCGCGCTGACTTTCCTCGCCGCTTACTGCATCGGTCGGCCGAGGGGCGTGGGCGCCGGCACGCTGTTGGGCGCGGCCGTCGCGATGGCGACCTCGATGATGGACTACTCCCAGGCCGGCGCCGCGGCCAACGACGTAGTCGCGGTGTTCTTCCTGCTGGCTGCGGTGGCGTTCCTGATCAACGATCCTGACCGCCCCGCCGTGCTGATCCTCGCCGCGGTCGCGGCGGGCCTGGCCGTCGGCGTCAAGCTCACCGTGCTAGGGCCCGTGCTCGGTCTCACGATCGGCGTGGTGGTCATTGCCCCGAGCGGCGAGCGCCTGCGCACCGCCGGACTGTGGCTCGGGCCGCTGATCCTCGCCGGCGGCTACTGGTACGCGCGCAACCTGATCGCGGTCGGCAACCCGCTCCCGTGGAGCAGCTTCGCCGGGATCTTGCCCACTCCCGCAGCCCCGCTCCAGCAGGGCACCGGCTTCTCGGTCGCGCACTACCTCACCAGCGGCCACTTCTGGAGCGCCTTCGCCCGCCCCGCGCTCGCGTCCGGACTCGGCGGCTGGTGGTGGGCGCTGCTCGCGGGCGCGATCGTCGGGCCGCTGCTCTGCCTGTTCCAACGGTCCTCGGGAAGAAAGTCGGAAATAGTCCGACTTTCTTCCCAAGCAACGGTTCGGATGCTCGGGGCAGTCGCGCTGTTTTCGCTCGCGGCGTACGTGATCACACCCGAGACGGCCGCCGGCCCCGCGGGGAACCCGCTCGGGTTCGCGTTCAATCTTCGATACCTCGCGCCGGCGCTCACGCTCTCGCTCGTCGTCCTCCCCCTCGCCCCCGCATTCGCGTCCCAAGCGGCGCGCACCGCGCTCGCCCTCGCCCTCGCCGCCGCGCTCGTCGTAACCGTGGCGCAGCCGCAACTATGGCCCGCCCACACCCCAGCCGCAATCCTTTTAGCGGTGGCCGCGGTAATCGTGGTCGGAGCCCTCATAGCGATCGCCCGCATAACCACCGCGCACACAGCGATAGCACTCGCCGCCGTCCTCGCGCTAGCCATAGCAATCGCCGGCTACCCCCTCCAAAAGCACTACCTGCGCGGCCGCTACGTCTACCACCCGGGCGTGTCCTACCTGGCGCCCGTGTGGGCGACGTTCCGCACGATCCACAACGCCCGCGTCGGCATCGTCGGCACCTACGGCGGCTTCTTCGCCTATCCGCTCTACGGCCTCGACCTCTCCAACCGCGTGCAGTACGTGGCCCAGCGCGGACCGCATGGGTCGTTCACGCCCATCACCACCTGTGCTCGATGGCGATCCCAGGTGGACGCCGACCACCTGAACTACCTAATCACCACACCCGCACGCGACCCTTGGCACCCCAAGGTGCTGAGCTACTCGCCGGAGAACGACTGGACCGCGTCGGACCCCGCGGCCCAGCCGATCTACCGCGAAGTCGCGCTCGGGCAGCCGATCGTCGTGTACCGAATCCACGGACCGCTCGATCCAAGCGCGTGTGGGTAAGCTCAAGAAATGTCGACCATCGCTGACTATCTCTCGGATCCAGAGCTCCTCGCCACCGAGTGGGACCTCGCCCCGCTGCTCGACGGCGAGGAGGACCGGGCCACGGCCGAGCGCATGCTCGACGAGGCGAAGGAGCGCGCGAGGAGCTTCTCAGAGACGTTCTCGGGCAAGGTCCCCGAGCTCGACGCCGCCGGGCTGCACGCGGCCATGCACGAGCTCGAGGTGATCAATGAGCTCATCGGCAAGGTCGGCTCCTATGCCAGCCTGCGCTTCGCCACCGACCAGGCGGACTCCGAGCGGGGCGCGCTGCTCCAGCTCGTCCAGGAGCGCGCCACCGAGATCGAGACCCTGCTCCTGTTCTTCGAGCTCGACTGGGCCGAACTCGACGACGCCCGCGCCCAGCAGCTGCTGGCCTCGAGCGAGGTCGACCGCTACCGCCACCACCTCGAGAGCGTCCGGCGCTACCGGCCGCACCTCCTCTCCGAGTCAGAAGAGAAGGTCTTCGCCGAGAAGTCGATCTCGAGCAACAGCGCGTGGGCCCGGCTGTTCGGCGAGGTGGTCGCTGCCCTGCGGGTTGACGTCGAGGACGAGGAGCTCACGCTGGACGTGGCCCTCAGTCACCTGCAGTGGGCCGACCGGGACGCCCGCCGCACCGCCGCCGAGGCGGTGTCGGAGGCGCTCGAGCCCGGGCTGCGCACCCGGGCCTTCATCTACAACACGCTGGTGTACGACCACTCGGTCGAGGATCGACTGCGGCGCTATCCGAACTGGCTGGCCAGCCGGAACCTGTCCAATGAGGCCTCAGATGAGTCCGTGATGGCGCTGATTCAGGCGGTGCGCGCCCGCTTCGACATCCCCCAGCGGTGGTACCGACTGAAGGCCAAGCTGATCGGCGTCGAGAAGCTGGCCGACTACGATCGCTCGGCCCCGGTGCTCGGCACCGACGTGATGTATTCCTACGCCGAGGCGCGCGAGTTGGTGCTTGACACCTACCAGTCCTTCGCGCCGGTGGCCGGCGAGGTGACCCGCCGCTTCTTCGATGAGCGCTGGATCGACGCGCCGCCCCGCGCGCACAAGCGCGGCGGGGCCTTCTGCGCCTACACCGTCCCCAGCGTGCACCCGTACGTGCTGCTGAACTTCACCGCCCAGCGCCGGGACGTGCTGACCATGGCCCACGAGCTCGGGCACGGCCTGCATGCCGCGCTGGCCCAGCCTCAGGGGGTCTTCCACCAGTCCACGCCGCTGACCCTGGCCGAGACCGCGTCGGTGTTCGGCGAGGCGCTCGTGTTCGGGCGACTGCTGGCCGACACCACCGACGAGGAGCAGCGGCTCGGCCTGCTGGCCGAGCGGATCGACGGGACGATCGCCACCGTGTTCCGGCAGATCGCCATGAACCGCTTCGAGCACCTCGTGCACACCGGCCGGCGCACCGAGGGCGAGCTGTCGGTCGACCGCATCAACGAGTTCTGGGTGGAGGCACAGAGCGAGCTGTTCGGCGACTCGGTGCAGATCACCGACGGCTACCGCATGTGGTGGTCCTACGTCCCCCACTTCATCAACACCCCGGGCTACGTGTACGCCTACGCCTACGGACTGTTGCTGGCGCTGTCGGTCTACAGCCGCTACCTCGACGAGGGGGACTCGTTCGTGCCGCGCTACCTCGAGCTGCTCTCGGCGGGCGGCTCGCGCAGCCCCGAGCAGCTCGCCGACATCGTCGGGATCGACCTGACCGACCAGGGCTTCTGGAACTCGGGCCTGGCGCTGGTCGAGGCGCAGCTCGCCGAAGCCGAGCAGCTCGCCGCCCGCCGCTAGGCGGTTGTTCACGGCCGCGAGCCGCAGTAGAGTCGCCGGCGGGGACCGGCCTATCGCGTGGGGAGGTCGGAAGTGGAGGCGAAGCGTCGTTGTCTGGTGGCAGCTTGTGCCGCCGCGCTGCTCTGGGTGTGGGCGCCGAGCGCGCTCGGCCGCACCGGCTATCTGGTGAATTGGTCTGCGGGCAGCGTCACCCCGTTCGACACAGTCAGCGACACCGCCGGACCGGAGATCAACGTGGACGGGAGCTATCCGAGGTACATCGCGATCACGCCGGACGGCAGGACCGCCTACATCACCAACTCCGGCGGGGACTACGTGAGCACGCTCGACACCGCCACGAACACCGCGGGGCCGGAAATCCCGGTCGGCGCTAGCACCAACTGGGTGGCGGTAAGCCCTAACGGCCGCACCGCGTATGTCACCACCAGCGCCACCGTCATCCCGATCGATGTCGCCGACAGCACGGCGCAGACTCCCATCACGGTGCCCGGCGGCGCCGGCGCGATCGCGATCTCACCCGATGGCAAGACCGCCTATGTCACCGGCGGCGACGAGATCACGCCGATCGACCTGGCCACCGACACGGTGGCGACGCCCATCCCCGTGGCCGCCGAGTTCGGGCCGATCGCCATCACGCCCGACGGAAAAACCGCATATGTGGCCAGCGCGGCAACGGTGACGCCGGTGAACCTGGCCACCGGAACGGCCGGGACGCCCATCACGTACGACGAGCCGTTCGGGCCAAGCCCTGAGAGCGCGATCGCGATCGCTCCCGATGGCGAGACCGCATACACCGCTGACGAAGGCGGCGGCAGCATAACTCCGATCAACCTCGTCACGGGTACGGCGTTGCCCTCGATCGAGCTGGGAACGCCGGGGCCCGCGGACGTGGCGGTGAGCCCCGACGGCAAGACCGTGTGGGTGCCGGATCTGGACGACGACCGGGTGACACCAATCCCGACCGCCACCAATTCGCCCGGCGCCTCGATCTACACCGGCCCGTGCACGGAAGCTCCGGACTGCGAGCCGTTCGGAATCGCGATCACGCCCAACCAGGGCCCGAGCGCGGCATTCACGGCGACCGCCGGCCGGGCGGGCACCGCGAGCACCTTCGACGGGTCGGGCTCATCCGATCCCGACGGCACCGTGGCCAGCTATGCCTGGAACTTCGGCGACGGCTCGACCACGACCACGACCACGACCACGGTCGCCCACACCTACACCTCCGCCGGCACCTACACCGTGACGCTCACGGTGACTGACAACGAGGGGTGCTCGGACGCGCTGGTCTTCACCGGGCAGACCGCATCCTGCAACGGGACGAGCGCGGCGGAGGTGTCGCACACGGTGACGGTCGCGAGCGGCGGGCGGCACCGCCACCACCGCCGTCACCGCCATCGTTATCGCCGGCGCTGGTGGCGCTAGTGGTGCGAGGCCTTGCGCGTGCGCGAGCGCTCTTCCTGGCGCTCGACCACGTTGACGATCAGCTTCATCACCTGGTCGATGCCGGTCGCTTTGGCGTCGCCGTGGGCAAACGCCTCGCGCCAGTCCCGGACGTGGCCCTTGGTGGCGAGCTCGTTGAACTGCGCCCGGTTCACGGTCAGCGTCACCTTGGCGTCGGCGGGAACGTCCTTCGAGACCTTCGGCCCGGGTAGCTCCACCCGGTAGATCTGCATGTCGCCCCGTCCACGTAGCTCGAGCCCCGCCACCAGCTTGAGCTGCTGGAGGGACGGCACCTCCTCGAGAAACCGCTTGACCGCGGTTTCGATCAGGGCTTTGGTGTCAGACGCCACGCCGCAAGAAGACTAAATCTTGTGGCGCTCGAGCAGCTTGCGGCCGATGACCATGCGCTGGATCTCGCTCGTGCCCTCGCCGATCAGCAGCAGCGGCGCGTCGCGGTAGATCCGCTCGATCTCGTACTCCTTGGAGTAGCCGTAGCCGCCGTGGATGCGCAGGCACTCCTCGGCGCAGTAGCGGGCGGCTTCGGAGGCGAACAGCTTGGCCATCCCGGCCTCGATGTCCGAGCGCTCGCCGGCGTCCTTCATCCGGGCCGCGCGCTGGGTCAAAAGACGCGCGGCCTCGACCTGGGTGGCCATGTCGGCCAGCTTGAACTGGATCGCCTGGTGCTGGGAGATCGGCTTGCCGAACGCGCGGCGCTCCTGTGAGTACTTCAACGCGAGCTCCAACGCTCGCTGGGCCAGACCCACCCCGCGCGAGGCCACGTTCACGCGGCCGAGCTCGAGCGCGTCCATCATCTGACCGAAGCCCTTGTTCAGCCCGGCCCCCTCGCCGCCCAGGATGTTCTCGGTCGGGCAGCGGTAGCCGTCGAACACCAGCTCGGTCGACTCGACGCCCTTGTAGCCCATCTTCTTGATCTTGGGCGGAACGTTGAACCCGGCCCACTCGCCCGTGTTCTCAGATGCGCCCGGCTCCTTCTCGGCGATGAAGCAGGTCAGGCCGCGGTGCTTGGGCTCGGCGTTCGGATCGGTCCTCACCAGCACGAACACCAGACTCGAGAGCAGCCCGTTCGTGACCCACATCTTGGTGCCGTTGATCTCATAGGCATCGCCGTCGGAAAGCTTCTTGGCCGAGGTCTTGATCGCGGCCACGTCGGAGCCGAGCTCGGGCTCGCTCAACGAGAAAGCCGCCCGCATCTCGCCGGTCGCCATCTTCGGCAGGTACTTCTGCTTCTGCTCGTCGGTGCCGAACTTCATCAGCAGATACGAGCCGATGAAGTGCGTGTTGACGATCCCTGAGATCGAGATCCACCCGCGTGAGAGCTCCTCGACGATCATCGCGTACGTCGTCAGGTCCAACCCCATGCCCCCGTACTCCTCGGGGATGGTGACGCCGAACAGTCCGAGCTCCTTCATCTGCTCCACGATCGGCTCGGGGAACGAATCCTCGTGGTCGTAGTGCTCGGCGTTGGGGATGATCTGCTCGTCGGCAAACTGACGGACCATCTCGCAGATGGCCTTCTGCTCGTCGGTCTTCTCGGTGTAGGGGGTCGCGATCGCCATGGTCGTGGTTGCTCCTCGGAGGTCGGGGAGAAGCCGAGAATACCCGGCGCTACGCGATCAGCTGCCGCTTTGGCCGATCGCGGCGGCCTCGGACTTCACACCGCGACTCCACGCCGTGTCGGGCCGGCCCTCGAGCTCGCCGTCGACCTCGACGTCGACGCGCTCGTTGAAGAAGCACAGCCGCCCGGCGATGCTCGCCACCGCCGGCAGGGGGTCCTCGTAGTACCAGATCAGGTCCTTGACGAGTTCTCCGTTTTCGCGGCGCACCGCGTAATAGCTCGCCGTGCCCTTGTAGGGGCAGCGCGTGACGGTGTCGGTCGGCTCGCGCTCGGCGGACACGTCCTCGGCCGGCAGATACCAGCGGATCGGCAGGTTCGATTCGAACAGCGCCAGCGCCCGCTCTGACTCGGCCAGCAGCTCGCCGTCCAGTGAGAAGCGCAGGTGGCGCGAGGTCGCGATCACGTCGACCCGGTGATAGGGATCGCGCGGGTGGACGAACACCTCCTCGTCCTCCTCGTACCAGTGATCCATCCGGTCGAAGTAGAAGGCGACCAGGTCCTTGAGCGGCTCCGCTCCCTTGATCGGCTCGGGGTAGTACCAGGCGCCTGCCTCGACGACCGTGTCGCCGACCCGGATCGTGAAGTAGGACGCCTCGCCCTTCTTGGGGCAGCGGGTGTGGCGCTGCGAAGGTTCGAGCAGGTCCGCGCGGAGGTCCTCATGGGGGAAGTAGTAGACCGGCTGATGGCCCGACTCCGAGAGGAGCAGGGTCCGACGACTGTCGGCGATCGTCTCGCCGCCGACGACGACGCGCAGCCACTTCGGGCTCGGCTCCATGTACATGGCGCTGCCCGGAGTCGGCGGCTCGTAGTTGAACGTCCCCGCCGGCTTCTTGCCCAACGGCCCGGTGCCGGTCATCAGCCCCATCTGGACGGCCGAGCCTACCAGGCACGAAAAGCTCGAGGCAGGAAAACTTCGCCGCCGGCGACAACCAGATCGATCGCCGGTTTTGGCCGGCGAGCTCCAAATGGAGCCGACCCGCATGCAGTCGATCTAGGCCCCCATGCGCCGGCGGCGGGCCGATTGTGGCGGAATCCTCACTAAACTTCAGCAAACTCGACGAATGTTTGAGAGGACTTCGGGTCCGGACCTCGACGAAATGGCGGGCCGCGAGGTCGAAGGCCTCGTCGGTGCGGCCCGCGATGTCAATCCCGTACTAGCCCCCGAGCGCGATCCCGAGCCACACGATCGCCAGGGACACGGCAAACACCGAACCGTCGAGCGCGTGGTTGTTTGGCCACCGCATGTGGGCCCCGATAAGGACCACCAGCAGCGCCACCAGCCCCATCTTCACGTGGAGGGTGGAGTCGCTCCAAAGATGCTCGTGGCTGGCCAGGGCCGCGCCCGAGAGGACCGCGACGCTCAGGGCGATCACGGTCCCGACGCCGAACCGGCGGGCCGCGGCGCGCAGGGGATCGCGGTCCTCGAGTCGTCGCAGCACCGGCACGACAATGCCGGCCAGCATCATCTGGCCGCCGACGAAGAACGCCATCCCCAGCAGGTGCAGCCACAGGATCCCGTTCCAGAACGTCACGGCCCGCGATGCTGGCAGACTGGCCAGCGCCATGAACTACGCGCGCGACGTCGTCGAGGCCGCCCCGCCCGACCGCAGGGCCCTGGTGGAGCTGGCACGCGACGGCAGCCGGCGCGAATGGAGCTTCGGCGAAGTGGCTGATCGCAGCGCCCGCCTTGCCGGCACGCTCCGGGACCGGCACGGCGTCGGCCGGGGCGACGTCATCATGACCCTGATCGGGAGCCGCCCCGAATGGGTGCTCACGATGATCGCCTGCTTTCGCCTTGGTGCGGTGGCGCTCGCCTGCAACGAGCAGCTGCGCGTCCACGACCTGGCTCAGCGGCTCGCCGCGGCGGCTCCCAAGCTGATCGTCGCCGACGAGCGCAACCTCGATGAGCTGTCGGGCGCCCGGCCGGATTGCCCGGTCCTCATGGTTCCGGACGAGGCGCTGTTTGCCGGCGAGCCCGCGCCGCCCGTCGAGCTCGAGCTCGACGACCCCTGCCTGATCACCTTCACCAGCGGCACCACCGGCGAGGCGAAGGGCGTCGTTCACGGCCAGCGCTACCTGCCGGGCCAGCGCCTGCAGGCCGAGCACTGGCTCGACGCGCGTGCCGCCGAGCTCGTCTGGTGCACCGCCGCCACCGGGTGGTCGAAATCCGCCCGCAACGTGTTCATCGCCCCATGGCTGCGGGGCGCCGCCGCGCTGCTGCACGACGAGCGTTTCGACCCGGCACGGCGGCTCGAGGTGCTCACCTCGGAGCAGGTCAACGTGCTGTGCATGGCGCCGACCGAGTACCGGGTGATGGCCAAACGTGTGGAGCTCCGCCCCGTGCCCGGACTGCGCTCGCTGGTGGCCGCGGGCGAGGCGCTCAACCCCGACGTGATCCGTGCCTTCCGCGAGGCCACGGGGCTGGAGATCCGCGACGGCTATGGCCAGACCGAGACCGGGCAGCTGACCGGCAACCCGCTCGGCGAGCCGGTCCGGCCGGGCTCGATGGGCCGTCCCCTGCCCGGAGTGGACCTCCGCGTGTCCGATGGAGAGCTCGTGCTCGCCGATCCGATGACCGACCCCACCTTCTTCGTCGGGTACGTGGACGGCGCCTCAGCCCCCGTCGACCGACCCTGGCGCACGGGCGACCGGGTCACCCGCGACGAGGACGGCTACCTGTACTTCGAGGGCCGGACCGACGATGTCATCATCTCCGCCGGCTACCGGATCGGGCCGTTCGAGGTCGAGTCCGCGCTGGTGTCCCACGCCGCGGTGGCCGAGGCGGCGGTGGTGGCCGCCCCCGACGACGAGCGCGGGGCCGTGGTCCGCGCCGTGGTCGTGCTGCGCGACGGTTACGTCCCGGGGGGTGAGCTGGCCGCCGAGCTCCAGGAGCACGTCAAGCACGAGACCGCGCCCTACAAATACCCCCGCATCGTCGAATTCGCCGAGGCGCTGCCCAAGACGGCGTCGGGGAAGATCCAGCGGGCTAAGTTAAGGGACGGATGAGCGACGAGATCGACCGGACGAGCGACCGCCGGCCCGTGATCGGCATCTGCACGGTGCTGGCCCACGCCCGGTGGGGCGTGTGGGAGCGCGACGCGGCGCTGCTCGCGGTCAGCTACATCGCCGCCATCCAGCGCGCCGGCGGCCTGGCGCTAATGCTGCCGCCGGACGGGCACTTCGAGCAGAACCCCGACGAGGTACTCGACCTGCTCGACGGCCTCATCCTGGCCGGCGGCGATGACATCGATCCCGCCCGCTACGGCGCGGAGGCCCACCCCGAGACCCGGCATTTCGTTCCCGAGCGCGACGCGGCCGAACTCGCGCTGGCCCGCCGGGCGATCGCCCGTGACCTGCCCGTGCTCGGGATCTGCCGAGGGATGCAGCTGATGAACGTGGCCTTCGGCGGCACGCTCAGCCAGCATCTACCCGAGGAGCTCGGCCACGAGGACCACCGCCGCACCCCGGGGAGCTTCGACGACGCCGACCACGACGTCCGCCTCACGCCCGGCTCGCTCGCGGCGCGCGCCGCGGGTGAGGAGCTTCATTCCTCAAAGTCTCATCACCACCAGGGTCTCGACGCCATCGCCTCCGGCTTCGAGGTCACCGGATTCTCCGTGCTCGACGACCTGCCCGAGGCGATCGAGGCGCCGGACCGCCGCTTCGTGCTCGGCGTCCAGTGGCATCCCGAGGCCGACGAGCGCAGCCGCATCGTGTCCGCGCTGGTCGAGGCCGCCGCTGAGTTGAAGTTGGAAGGCGCGCTGGTCTACCGAAGCGGCCCGGGCTCGGAGTAGCCGGCCGCCCGCACCGCGTCGGTGATCCGGCGCGCGTGGGCCGGGCCGCGCGTCTCGAGCACCAGCTGGACCGCAGTCTCGCGCACGTGGAGGTCGAGCCCCTCGCGGATGTGCTCGACGTCGAGCAGGTTGGCGCGAAGCTCACCGACCAGGGTCAGCAACCGCGCCAGCGAGCCGGGCCGGTCGGGCAGCGAGGCGAGCATCACGAGCCGCCGCCTCGATTGACTCTCGTGGCGGCGCGCCACCTCGCCCAGCAGGCCCGCGTCGACGTTACCGCCCGACAGCACCACGGCCGTCGTGCCCTGCTGCGCCGGTGACAGCCGCCCCGCGAGGAGCGCGGCCACCCCGACGGCGCCGGCGCCCTCGACTAC
>Ga0335074_10003335_pt1 | contig 21886 bp, 17 predicted proteins | sample Lox_Sample_23_FD_206715 | JGI IMG/M metagenome (GOLD analysis project Ga0335074, IMG submission 206715) | Soil microbial communities from Loxahatchee National Wildlife Refuge, Florida, United States - Lox_Sample_2.3 | ecosystem: Environmental > Terrestrial > Soil > Wetlands | place: USA... | reverse complement strand
CCAGACGAGTTCCGCAAAACCCTCGAAGGGAGAAGGGCCATGGCCCTTCTCCCTTCGCAAATCACAACCATCAACACAACGGAGAATCTCCAGTTATGAATGGTTGAGAAAAAGGGGGCAGGTCACCATGATAATGGCACGCTCAACGCCCAGTTGAGCGTGCGAAGCTTGGCGAGACCCTGGCAGCCAGCTCTGTCCGCCCTGACCTTGCCTTTTATCCGCCTGCCTCAGTTGCTTTTTCCACCCTCATCCGAAATCATGGATGCGGGACGGGCACGCACCGTCCTGGGGTGTGGAAACCCCTTCAAACCGACGTGCGCTGAATGCGCATGAAGACTCCTTACGCCTTTGCGGTCGGGGAGCCTGCGACGTATGTCCAGGCCCCTAAAGCTAAAGGTCGCAGGAACCGCGCGGTTTGACGGTTTTCCAACTCCCCGATCACGGGTTTGCTAGGGCTATTTGCGGGGGCGCACCGCAAATGTTTCTTCCCTGAATCCGGTCGAGGAGATTCCGTTGCTCAATCCTTCCGACAAAAACGATCCGGTTCTCTGCTGGGCAAATAATCCATCGTCCGCAACCCATCGCCGGAGTCGTCCGTGGCATCCCCCTATCTATGGGCTAGGTTGAGGTGTCACGATGCTTCTCCCAAACGCAACAACGCAATCGTCGATTGGACCGTATCGGCGCTTCCGTCAATAGAGCAGAGACAGAGAGGAATCTTGCATGGTGGTTTGTAAAGAATTCGTCGGGAAAGTCGTCAGCGGCTTCACAATCTATGAAGACAACGGCGATGGCCCGGAAATCTGTATCGAGTTCACGGATGGAACTGTGTTCTCTTCCTGTCTGAAGACTTCTACTTCGCTCGAAGCCAAGATGACGCGGGATGACGGAGGGCGGCCCTTGCTGCTCAAAGACTATTCCACTCCGGCAATTCCGCGTTAAATCCCTTTCGTCGGGAGGAAGTCTCCTGCCCTCGCTGCGACCGCCTTCCGCGTTCTCCGCTCCCCACCTCTGCGGGCCTGTGTCCCGTCCGTAACGCCGACCCTGAAAAACCATTCGGAGCAGCCTGCGGCTGGTCTTAGTGTTCGACATTCGTTTCCAGGCGAACTCTAAGCTCCGCTCGGCTCCTTCTGTCAATCCCGCTTGTGCAGCTCCGCGCGGCGCAGAACAAACGCGCCATGCTCGCTTCCGCGCCCCCTTGCGGGGCTTCGGGGATGGACAGCGCCTCCCTCCGCTCTATTCGCCCGACATGAAACGAATGTCTTTTTTTGGCCCACCAGGGCCGAAAACGGGCAAATCCACACTCCCAAAGGAGCCGAGTCATGTCCAGCGTCAACAGCAACACCATCACCAGCTTTCCAGTTACGCCGCACAGGAAAAATGCGGCGCAGCCTTTCGAGCGCAGCGAATCGCCCTACCAGCAGCGCACCAGCCCCCGCGACAACCCCACACAGCAAGCCATCAAGCAGGCCGTGGATTTCCTGATCGAGCAGTTGCAGCAGGGCAGGAGCGAAATGCTTACCGCCTATCTGACCGCAATGGCCCAATTCCATTCCTACTCTTTCGGCAACATTCTTTTGATTGCCAGGCAGAAGCCCGATGCCCAGAGAGTCGCGGGCATCCGCACATGGAACGAGCTAGGCCGTTATGTGAAGAAGGGCGAGAAAGGTATCCAGATTCTCGCGCCCATGATGGGTTTCCGCCGCAGCAAGGAGGACAGCGCAGACAAGGATGCAGCCGCGCAGAAACGGCAGGTTTTGATTGGCTTTCGCGCTGTTTACGTCTTTGACGTTTCGCAGACCGAGGGCGCGGAACTGCCGGAGATGAATCACACCGTCATCGGGGACGTGGGCGAACACCGCGACCGCCTGTTTGACTTCATCCGCCAGCAGAACATCACGCTCGAATACAACGAGCGGATTGCGCCCGCGCTTGGCATTTCATACGGGGGCAAAATTGTATTGCTGCCCGGCCAGTCAAAGGCCGAGGAATTTACGACGCTGGTTCACGAACTGGCGCACGAAATTCTGCATAAGACCGAGCGGCGCATTCTCACCACGCAGACCGTCCGCGAAACCGAAGCCGAGGCCGTGGCCTTTGTGGTGGGCAAAGCCGTAGGGCTGGACACCGGCCTTGCCTCTGCCGACTACATCCAGCTTTATCACGGCAACGCGGAGCTACTGGCGGAAAGTCTTGAGATCGTGCAGCGCACCGCCTCTGTGATTCTCACGGCCATTCAGCCGGAGGAATCCGCTTCGCAGCAAACAGCGCAGGAGCCAGCGTCCCAACCCAAACGGGCGCGGCATTCCCGTCCTGAGAAAACACAGACAGCCGTTGCGGAGGTGGCGTAATGAAAACCATCCTTCGCATCCTTGAGCGGGCCGGAGGCTACCGGCCCATGCTCTCTCTGAAAATCGAGAACCCGCCCTATATGGCCCTTGTCATCGAGGCCGTGCCGGAGCCGGGGCCGCTTGGCAGTCCTGCTATTTCGGTAGCCCATTACGGCGAGCAGAATGGCGACCTCATGCGCGACCCGGAGATGTGTTTCGAGTTGTCCAAGCCGCCGCTGTGCGGCTTGGAGCTATCGGCCTACTACTTCCGCAACGACTACATGGGAATTGAACAGTATTCGCGGTATCGGGATGGAGCCGATTACATTTTCGTTCCCGGCCTCTACGGAGAACACCGGACGTTTGCGCGGCTATGGGACAGGAATATCCGCGCTCAGGGCTTTTTAGAAGCGTTCACGGACAAGTCGACTCGTGGCTAGTCCGCTCTCTCGGAGCGGAACAGCCAGCGTGTCTCCGCTCCGTTTCCATTCACCACTCAACCGCTCGAAAGGAGCACACCATCATGGAAACGACTGTTATCAATGCTACCGAGTACCGCAACCTGCCTCTCGCGTTGCTCACCGAATCTGCCACCAACCCGCGCCGCATCTTCGAGGAAGCGGCCTTGAAAGAACTGGCCGAGAGCATCCGCACGCACGGCATTCTCTCGCCGTTGCTGGTACGCCCGCTGAATGAGCGCAGCTTTGAGATCGTGGCCGGAGCGCGGCGTTTCCGCGCCGCGCAGATGGCCGAAGTGGACAGCGCACCCGTCCGCATCGTCAACCTTACAGACGCCGAAGCATTGGAGGCGCAGCTTATCGAAAATCTCCAGAGGAAAGACGTGCATCCGCTGGAAGAGGCGCAGGGCTTCCGCGCCCTGCTCAACTTGGACGAACCCAAATACAGCGTGGAGCAGATTGCGGCCAAATGCGGCAAGCATCCGGGGTATGTGCTTTCTCGGATTCGGTTGACCGAGCTTGTGCCCGTTGTGGTCGAGGCGTTCTCGAAAGACGAGATTGGCGTAGGTCATGCCTTGCTCTTGGCGAAACTTCAGGCGGCGCAGCAGGAAGAGACGTTGCCCCATTGCTTCCGCGAGGATTGGTCAAACGACAGCAAGGCAAAACACATCCTGCTCCCTGTCCGCCATCTCCAACAGTGGATTGAGCAGAACGTCATGCTCATTCTGAAAGACGCACCATTCAGCAAGCGCGACGCGCAGCTTGTCCCGGCAGCGGGCAGTTGCCTTGACTGCTCGAAACTCACCGGGCATAACAAGCTGCTATTCTCTGACCTCTCTGGGAGCGGAGATGCGTGCTCCGACCCGGCCTGCTATGCGGCCAAGCTGGATGCGCACGTCAAACAGACCGTCGCGGCCAAACCCAAGCTAGTACAGATCACCACTGCCTACGGCAAACCCACTGAGGGCAGTGCGATTGTTCCGCGTAATCAGTATGTCGAAATCCGGCAGGACAAGCCTCAGAACAAGTACCAGCAGGACGCGCCCGAGTACAAGCCCTGCAAACACGCAACGGATGCGATCATCGCGGAAGGCATCGGCAAAGGCACCATCCATAAGGTGTGCGCCGACCCCAACTGCGCGATTCATCATCCCAGGAAACAGCCGTCAAAGACGGATGCTGCATTCAAGGCAGAGCAGGAGAAGCGCCGCCGCGAGGAAGCGATTGCCAACGCAACCGGCATTCGTATCCTTTCGGCCATCGTCGGCGCTGTCCCGGTACGGCTGATGAAACGCGACTTGCTTTTCACCGTTGAACTGCTGGCAAGCTTGATGGATGAGCGCAGCCATGCGATAGTGGCGCGGCAGCATGCCATCCGGCAGAAACGGGACGACGGCGGCACCGCTAAGACTCTGGCGGCATACTTCCGCAGTGCCGATGAAGGTACGCTCTCGCGGTTGGTGGTCGAGACGGCCATCCTCATGGCCGCCTCACGGACGAACGTTGCGACGGTTCTGCGCAATGCCGCCAACGCCTACAAGGTGGACACCGACGCGATCAAGCTCAAAGTGAAACAGGAGTTTGCCGCGAAGGAAAAGGCGCAGACCGCAAAGAAAACCACAGCGAAAGCCAAGCCAGTCAGGAAGGCCAAAGCTGCATAGACTCAGAGCATTGCTATTCGGGAGCCTGCCGCCGGCAGGCTCTTTTTTTTCGCCCGTCTTCCCGCCCTCCATTCGCGCCGGCACCGTTAGCGCCGGACCTATTTGTGCCCTCCCGACGGGCAAGCTAAAGAGCGCACTTCCGAGCTGCAAATCTCATGACTTCGACGAATCCGACACCCGAACCATCAGGACGCAGTGTCCCTATAAGGAATTGTCTGACTTGGGAGCTAGATCAGAGTTCGTGCCTGACAGCAAATTCTGCCAGCCGATCTTGCTCATCTTGATTCGCTGGCCGTTTGCAAGCAGTAACCAGCCCTCTGTGCGTCCGTCCCTCAGAATTTTCCGAACCTGATTCACGTTCACGATGGCTGAGCGGTGAACCCGAACAAAACGCTTCGGATCGAGGGAGGCCGCAAGCTGCCGGATCGTCTCTCGCAGCATAAATGTCTTACCTGCGATGTGGATGCAGGCATAATCGTCAGCGGCTTCAATCCATTCGATCTCGCTCACGGAAACAAAGGTGTCTTCCGACCCGTTCGGGATCAGGAGGCGTTCAGGATAGACAGGAGCATTCAACGCAGTAGTGTGGATGTTCTGGAGCAGGCTATTGAGCTGCGCTTGCACGGCAAGGGCAGCGTTTGCAGCGATACGCTCTTTGACGCGAATTAAAGTGGCTTGTAATCGTTCGGAACTGATGGGCTTGGTGAGATAGTCGAGCGCGTGAACGTCGAATGCCTTGACCGCATAGGCATTGTAGGCCGTGACAAAGACTGTCAGAGGCATGTGCGCTACACCTACGGCTTCAATCACCTCGAAGCCGGTATTCCCTGGCATCTGGATGTCGAGAAAAACAAGATCGACAGACTTGGATTTCAGGGCGGAGATGACCTCTTCACCGTTCTGGCACTCTTCGATAATCCCAATGTCAGGATCGGCAGCAACAAGCTGCCGCAGTCTCTTACGCGCCAGAGGCTCATCGTCGGCGATAAGGGTCTTCAAGGTCATGCCAGCGCCCGCTCATAAGGAATGGTAATAGAAACCTCGAACCCGCCAGATTGCCCAGTTCCCGAAGAGAACTTATACCTTTGCGGATAGAAGAGCGCGAGACGGCGTTCCGTATTGCGAAGGCCGATCCCGTGCCCATGATTCGCTTTGCTGGCTGAGCCAGGCCCGTTATCGCGTACAGATAAATGAAGCATATCCCCATCCCGCTCAATCGATGTGTAAATGACCCCGGCATTCTTAAGAGGAGTGATGCCATGACGAATCGCGTTCTCAACGATGGGTTGGAGCAAAAAGCATGGCACCATGCTGTCCAGCGCGCCGGGATCAATTGACATCTCAACACGCAGGCGATCTGCGAATCGGACCTGCTCAATGGCAAGGTAATGTTCCACTATCGCTAGCTCCTGAGACAAAGGTATTTTTTCCGGCGTCTCCCGCACCAAAGTCGATTTGAGGATCTCGTTCAGGTGCGACAAGGTTTCGGCGGCTTCTTTCTGACTCCCATCTTCGACGAGCGCGGTGATCGCATTCAGCGTGTTGAAGAGAAAGTGAGGCTCAATCTGCATCTGGAGAGCCTTAAGTTGAGCCGTTGTAAGTTTCTGCTCAACTTCCAACTTTTGGCGTTCTACCTCCAGCCTTTGAATCTGGGCTTGTTGTGCCTGCATACGGGAGTGGAGGAACGCGCATACGCCAGCGATAAATCCATAGAGGATAAGCTCCGCTCCCAAGCGTTCCTGGCTCTCCACCGAGAACTTGGCCATTCGGCGGCCCCATGCAGGCCAATACCACGCAGCGAACCAGATGGCATGCTGCAGCAATGCTAGATGTGCAATTCCAAGCACACATGCTGCTCCGAGATGAGCGAAGACTGTCTGCGTGGAAGGTTTGAAGGCAGCCGCCCATCGATTGGCGAGGGTCCACAGAACCAACGTCACGAGAATCCACCATATCCAATACGCGCAGCCATAGAGGAGAGAGGGAGCGAAAGGGGCCTGGATATGGTGAAATTCCAGATTGCGATTGCAATCTCTTGCGGTCAGAAATGCCAGAATTCCCGCAAGCAGCGAGACCACGGCGAATCCGACGCCTGGTCGTATGGGAAGGATTCTTGCGTCGGCCATTCCTTTGCTCCTCGCATATCCTTTCTGGCTATGGTGAGATTTTAGTCTCGCTATGTACTCAGTTGATTCAGAATTCAAATCGCACCCCCACTTCCACACGCCGCGCAGTTTCAGCAGCAACAGGCTGTCCTAGTGCTCCAGAAGACAGAACGGTGTTGACCGTAGTCACGTTGGTATGATTCAGCAGATTGGCGCTGCGCGCATTGAACGTTACCGTTCGGGGATGATCCTTGTCTTTCGGATTCAGCGTGAATGCTCGACTCAGATTCATATCGAGATGAACCAGGCCCGGCATCGTTCCACGATTGGCCGGAACGTTTCCATTGACCGTGTTGACCGTCATGAGTCCATAGGGTGTGTTATAGACACCTGGCCCAGGAGCAGACGCATACGACGGTCGGTCTGTGTAATTTCCGTCGCCGTTGTTATCCGTGCCCGTTGTGATGTTATAAGGAGACCCACCCCAGGCATCAAATTGCGTCGTCGCTTCCATTTTGTATGGAAGGTTGAGGTTTGCGAAAAGAGTGACGCCGTTCTTGCTGTCCCAACTAATCCGCGAGGATTCTCCCTTGTTGGAATAACTCGACTGTGGAGTCAAATTGGGCAGGAAGTTGGACTTAAGATTGAAGTGCATATATCTTGCCGACAGGCCGAATCGCTTGTAACTGTGCTGATCGAGGCTGATCGAAGTCACAGTGCCAGAACCGTGGCCGGAATTCTGATACTCAATCAGGTTTTGATCCGGGGCAATCGGGCGCGGTGCAAGCAGAGCCGCCGTAGGATCGGGAGGAACACCGATACTGCTGGCGACCAGCGGAGCGTTGACATTCACGGTGCGGACGATGCTCCAGTATGAAGCCCAGTAAAAATTTCCTGTGGCGTGCCAATGATGGGCAAAGTCATGTTCAGCGTTGACGTAGATTCTGAATGTCATGTCTTGAACAGGCCGTGGCGGAAACAGATTGGTCGTGCTTACCTGAACGGACCCCGGAACCGGCGTAAGGGGGGCGCTATAATCTGGCGAGTACACAGTGGTCTCCCGTTGCAAGACCCCATTCAGCCGATGAATTTCTGTTATGTAGCCTTGATCGAAAGCACCATTGAAGAATCCTGCGCGGGCGTGAAACACCCACGTTTGCTTTTTATCGGGTGACCACGCAAGACCTAGCCTTGGATTGAAGTTGGCAAAAATCTCAGGCGTAGTCTGAAACTGATAGCGAAATCCGGTAGTGAGAGACAAGCGCCCCGTGAGCTTTAAGGTGTCATCCGCCCAAAGACCTATTTGCCAAAACGTCAGCGGAACCAGCGGCGTCCCTGTGGTCACCTGATATGTCGTCGGCGATCCTCCGGGGAGATTGAGCAGAGCGCGCCGGTATTGTTCGAGGGCGCTGATGGTCGTTGTCTGGCCGGTCGGGTCGTTGTTCGCATCGAGCACTGGCGCGCTGCCGCCGCCAAAAACGTAGGCGCCATTGAATGTGTTTGGGTCGTAGTCATGCACGAAGATGCCAAGCGATTGTGCGCCGAATGCCACCGTGTTCTTCCCATGCACTGCGGTCATATCTTCGTCCACTTCGAGATCGCGTTCCCGGTCGTTCAGGTTTTGGCTGGTGGCGCCTCCGTTTTGGAAGTATCCGGCGACTTGCACGGAAGGAGTATTCGACAGCGGTGTCTGTGCAGTTCGTTTCCAGCTATATCCGATGTGGGTTTCGTGCAGGATATTCGGGTTGATCGTCTGCGCGTTGTGGAATCGCAGATCGTATTCGCTGACCAGATTGGAATACCCGGCATCGGCAAGTGTCTGGCCGCCAACACCTTGATTGCCTTCGTTGTTTACATTCGCCGAGAACGACAGGCTGGCGATGTCATTCGGAGTCACCTGCCAGTCTCCTCGCGCCGACGCAATCCAGAGCCGCTGCGGAGCTGAAACTGTCTGCTGGTACGGAACTCCGTTTCCATTCGGCCCCAGACTGCCATCTGAGTCGAGCGTGACAGCATTCACCACATTGAATTCGTCGATGTCACGCTTTTCAAGTGCCAGGGCAAAGCCGCTCTTCTTCGATATGATCGGGCCGCTCAGTTCAAAGCCGTATCGCCGCCTGCTGGCGGGCGTAGGAGTAACGGAAAACGGGTCGGTTGCATTGAAGATGCCATCGCTATCCGTAAAGAAGACTCCACCGTGGAATGCGTCGGCCCCTGGCTTGGTTGTAATTTCGATGACCCCACCGGAAAAAGGAGGCCGCCGGTATCTTGCCGAAAAGAGATCGGGGTTGATCCGAATCGATGCGATCGAACTCTTAGGCGGCAGCGCGCTCGGGTTCTGGAAGCCGTCCACCATAATGATCGCCTGGGTTGGATCGCCGCCGGCTTCGGAAGCCAGCACCTGAAGTTCGCGCAGAAAATCATCAGGGTCATCGGCAAGGCCCTGTACGGCCTGCGTGTTCAGGGTCATTGTGGCACCGCTGCTGTCGATGCCTGAATCTCCGTTCACCTGCACATCCGCGTGCACAGTCGCAATCGCCAATCGGATATTGACGCGGACTGCCTCTCCGCCCCGTCCACGGGCGCGCGCTGTATTGCTCGCAAAACCCTCGGCTTGCGCAGTGATAAGGGATGAAGTTCCCGCAACGCACGATAGAACATAGTTGCCCGTTGCGTCCGATGTCGTCTTTTCCCCACTCGCCGCCTGCACCTGTGCTCCGGGAATCACGGCCCCGGTAGGATCGGCAATCGTCCCTTCGACGCGCATTCCGTTTGCGCAGGTCTGTTGTGCTATTGCCAGCGATGGAATTAGCGTGACAGCCACCAGCAACCCCCGTATCCATTTCTTGCGCATGAGCCGCTTCGTCTCCTGCTGCAAACTTCCCAGAGAAGACGGCTACGTTCCAACGCTTTGAGGCAGAGAGGCCAAAGGGCGCGGTGAAAGTCCGATTCCGCGCGGTGAATGAAAAAGCCAGCACTCTGATTGCGAATTGGCGATTTCAATCGCTGTCAGCGCTAACGCTTCAACATGAACAGCACGGAAATTTCACCGCCCAATCTTGCTGGTTCACCGCAACGCCTACAGAGTTCGCCGAATTTGGCTTTCTGCCTGGATTCCGGCGAACTAACATGCACTCCCATACCGCGTTGCCTTACGACGGATTTCGATATGCGGTTAGGCCGCCGCGCTGCGAGGTGAAAAATGCTGAAGGACGGATCGCATCACCAGCGATGGCAGCATGTGCATCAATGCCGCAAGTGCGGTCATGTCATCAAAATCGATGACATCGATTCACGGGTCATAACGACAGGCGTTTTCACTTGTCCGAAGTGTGACGCTTCAGGGCCGATCAATGTTGCAATCGTCCAGATGAAGCCATGACCGATACGTCAAACCTCCCGCTGACGTTTAGGTGGGACCCGCCAGTAGGCTTTTTTATGCACGCACCCCCACACCCGCCCTGCCCGGCGAATCAAACCCTCATCCGTTTCATGATGTCAGGACGGACAGGAGTCTATTTGCCGGCCAATTTTGCCCCCATTGCAGCAACCCAGCCCTCCTGAAAAGCAGGTTGCACCGTTTTCGCCACCTGTAACGCTCTTTCGTAATAGGGCCGAGCTTCATCGGTATGACCTAGTGCGGTCAGCACGTCTCCAAGCATAGCGTTTGGCAGAACGGCATTCGGAGCGAGAGCGAATGCTTCCTGGGCTTTTGGAAGAGCAGCCGTTGCATTCTTTGCGTCGAGCAGATTTTGTGCCACCTGATCATCGCTGTACGCTGCTGCGAGCGGAATATCGAAGTGTCCCTGATAGACGTAGACGCCATGCTGGATCACGGCCACCGGCTTCAGGTGCTTGAACTGCTCATACGGATTCAATGGCGCGGGGCCAAACTCAAAGCCCTCCAGATCGCCATCGCTGATAAGAACCGTTCCATCAATGGACGGCGGCGCGTTCAACGGTACATTCAACCACCACAAGGTGTCGGTCGTGGGCAGGAAGTTGCACGGTATTCCGTATGGGCTCGGGTCTACCGCACCTTCTGGGAAATAGACGAACCAGCACTTTGTGATCTTGTGTTCGTCAAGATAGTGCTTGACTGCAATGAGCTGCTGGCCCCAGTCCACGTTGGAGTCGCTGAGGTACTTGTGTGTGTTTGTCGGCCCTCCCCATGCCTCGTTCGCGTAAGCCATGTACGCGGGAAAAACGTGAACCGCCTCGAACGCCTGCCAAAGCAAAAGTATGGCGATCGCGTAAACCCACCGCCGATTCGTACGCATGAGGGTAGCTGCGGCTCCCGCTGCCAGAACGTACAGGAATGCGTATACAGGCAAGAGGTGCCGCACACCGATGTTCATGTGCGAACTCATGGCCACGGCCAGATAGATCGCCGGTGGCACGGTGAGGAATAAGACCTCTCGCCAGTGTCGAAATTTGCGGGTGGCGATCAGGATGATGGTTGCGAGAAGAAGGATGAGCAAGGGCAGCGTGGACTTAATAAGGAGCACGCCTGGAAAATAAAGCCATGTGCCGTGTGGGTAAATCTTTCCAAAGAAGTACGCCGTGTAGATGTCATCGACGAATTGGATGTCCGCCATGCCGTAGAGGTAGGACTCGGGCAAAAGATGCAGGTGCGCCACCGCACCGAGGATGCGTGCCTCGGACGGTTTTGAGATCTGTTGCAGGTAAGTAGCCAGCGGCGGATTCAGAGACAGTCCACCGGGACGAGCACTGTAACGGAAGCCATAGAAGGCCCAGAGCACGACAAAACCGATCAAGACGGTGACGACAAACGCTCCTGCTAACCGAGCGATATTCCGAGCCCTCTTGCCGCCAGCATCGTGCCGTAGGCTTTCACAGATCACCAACGCCAGAAGCATCGGCAGGAGCAGGATGCCGGTATGTTTGGACGCGAAGGCCAGGCCAGTCACTCCACCGGCAATCAAGAGCCTCTTGATAGACGGCGCTTTGATATAGCGGTAAAAGCAGTAGACCGACCCGAAGATGAAGCACGACACCCCCACGTCTGTAGTGACCAGTGCGCCGAGAGCCAGAAAATTTGGATCGAAGACGAAAAGAGTGAGAGCGATGAAACCGGCGGCGGTTCCAAACATCTCGCGGGCGGTACAGAAGATCAGCAACGCCAGAAGCAGCGTTAACACGGAAGCCGACATGCGCGCCCGAAAAAGAATGCCCTTGCTGTAATTCCATGCCGCAAAGTTTCTGCCATCGAGAAAGGCTTCGAGCTTGAACTGGCGGTGCTGCAATTCGGGAACGCGAAGTTGCATGTGAAGGATCGGAAGCGCGGCGACCAGTTTGACCAATGGCGGATGTTCCGGGTTCAGCCCGAAATCATCATGCTTCCACATCATGTATCCGGTGAAGAGGTGATCGCCCTCATCCCAACTGATGGATTCCTGTCTGACGGAGAAGGCCAGTTGCAGGAAGAGAACCAATAGCAGACATGCGACGCCGCAAACAGTCCAGATGCGGCGAACGGAGGTCTTCTGAGTATTTGTTTGGCTCGTCTCAGTCATCGATGGCAAGGTCTCCAAAATTGTCGGTTCAGGACAGATGCAACGAGTTTCACAATGTCATCCATAGCGAAGTGCCTTCACGGGATCGACGGTTGTTGCTCGCCAGGCCGGAATCAGACAGGCGACCGCAGCAACGGCGACCAACAGAAGCGCCGCTCCAACCAGAACGAGAACATCCGATCCCACCATGACGATCAAAGCACCGGCCAGCCTACGCAGAGCAAATGCCAATGCCCAGCCGCTGAGAAGCCCCACGCCAATCGTTGCGACGACAGAGCCGAGAACTGCCTTGAGAACATCTGTGTGCTGTGCCCCCAGAGCAATGCGGACGCCGAATTCGCTGGTCCGCTGCGCGACGGAATAGGCAACCACGCTGAACAATCCAACCGCGGCAAGGGCCAGAGCAAGCAGGGAGAAACCGGAGAACAGCATTCCAATCAACACCGCGCGCGCCCAATCCGGCTGTTGCCGCGTCCATTCTTCCAGATCACGCGGCTCCGGTTCTGTCGTCTGGCTCGCGTTGAGTTTCTGGACACTGCGCCGGATTGCGGGCAGCAATGCCAGCGGCTGACCTTGTGTGCGCACCAGAACCTGCGTGCCTCGCGCCAACAATGTGGAGAAAGGCGTATAAATTGCAGGTTTCACAGGCCGGTCCAGCCCATTATTCACGGCATCCCTTACAACTCCGATGATCTCGATCCAGTCCCCCTCTTTTGGCGCGGGAAGGCTGTATTGCAGGTAGCCAATCTTCGGCAGACGAAGGAACTGGCCGATGGGATTCTGGTCACGGAAGAATTCGCGCTGCATAGTCTGGTTGATGAGGCCGACCTGCTCCCCGCGTGCGCTCTCCGCGGCATCCCAGAGCCTGCCGCTCAGTAACGGAATTCCCAGCACATGGAAATAATCCGCGCTGACGAAGTGCGCTGAGATACGGCGTGATTCAGTCTCGGAATGGCCGCGAAGGAGAAACGATGTGTCCCAGCCGCTGTCAGGTGGAGTGGCATAGAGCGAAATGGCGGCTCCGGTAACGCCCGGCGTCGATGCAATGGCATCTCGGAGCGTGCTGAGATACAGTTGCCTGCCCTTCCATGTTGGATAAGCATGTTCGTCGATGGGAAATCCAATCTCCACGACATGGTGCGGATCGTAGCCAAGAGGCCGATGGGCGATGCGCAGAAATGCTTGCATTGCAGCGCCCGCGCCGGAGAGCAGAACGACCGTAAGCGCAACCTGGCCGGCGATGAGAGCGCGGTGCAGCAGCTTTCCATGCACATGCCCAGCCACCTTGCTGCTGCTCGCCCTTAACACCTGATCGAGGTCTGGGCGTGAGAATTCCATCGCGCCGGATAGTCCCGAAAAGATGCCGCAAATCAGAGAGAGTGCCACGCAAAATGCCAGCACCGGCAGGTTGAGGCGGATGACTGCCTCTCCCGGAAAGCTCGACTGCGGCAGCCGGATTCGGATGAACTCCACGAGTTGATAGGCAAGCAGAGTCCCGGCCCCTGCGCCGACGAGCGAAAGCAGCAGCGATTCCGTAAGCAGCGAACAGAGCAGCCGAAAGCGGTTGGCTCCAAGCGCCGATTTCACGGCCAGTTCATGCTTGCGGGCCGTGCCTCGGGCCATGCCCAGGATGGACACGTTGCTGCACCCGATCAACAGCAACAGTCCCACCGCGCCGAGAAGAAGATACAGAATCGGCCCAACCTGGTGCTCGAATACTTCATTGAGCGGAGTAAGGTGAGGCCGGAAATCGCGCGGGAATTGCTGCGGGTTTTGCCGCGCAAATTGCTGGAGAAGGCTGCCCAACTCGGCCTGTGCGGATTGGAGACTGACGCCATGCTTCAGACGAAGGTTGATTTCGAGTTTCTGTGACGGATCATTGGAGATGACTGCCGGCAGGAAGAGATCGCCGTTGCCCCATGTGAAACGGGGAGGAGCCACACCGACGATGGTGTAGTTCACATGATTGAGTTGGATGGTTCTACCGACAACGCGGGGATCGGCATTGTAGTAGCGCAGCCAGAACTTATAGGCCAGGGCAGTGACGGGCTGCGCCACCTGCCCCGATGAAACGTCGGAAGGTTGCAGGCCCCGCCCCAGCAGCGCATGGACGCCAAAATACTCGAATCCGTTCGGCGTCAGGTCGGTCGAGATCAGGGCCTCTGGCAAATCGTTTCCGGTAATGTCCCATTCGCGGTTGCGGTAGCCGACCGCGTCTTCAATACACTTCGCCTGCCTCACTTCTTGGAACTGCGATCCCGAGTAGAGCGGCCAGACAAGGTGACCGGCTGCATCCTGAACCAGCAGATGGACCATTCGATCCGCTGCGGGGTAGGGATAGGGATTCAGCAACACGCCATAGATCACGCTGAACACCGCGGTCGTGGCTCCGATGCCCAGTGCAAGCGAAAGGATGATGATCAGCACATAGCCTGGACTCTTGCAAAGGCTCCGCAAACCGAAGCGCATATCGCGGAGAAAGTTTTCGATCATGGGAATCGTGCCGCGTTCCCGGTATGCCTGCTTGGTTCGCTCTATCCCGAGACTGATCAACGCGCGCCGCCGCGCTGCTTCGGGTGTCATCCCACGTTGCAGGTTGTCGTCGATATGCAGTTGCAGGTGGCTTTCAAGTTCTTCCGCGATTTCGTGTTCGCGGTCTCCGGGTTGGAAGACACCACGCAGACGGCGGCTCCAGGCCCGCAGCCGTTTCACGCCAGATCCTTTGCGGGTGAAAGAAACCGGGCAAGAATCTGGGTCGCCTGCTCCCAGCTTTGCGCCTCTTTTTGGAGTTGCTTCTGTCCGGCAGGCGTGAGCCTGTAGAACTTTGCCTTGCGGTTGTTTTCCGAGAATCCCCATTCGGACTGGATGGAGCCTTCCTGCTCCAGCTTGAGCAGCACCGGGTAGATCGTCCCGTAGTTCAGGGAGAACGCATCACCACTGATTTGTTCAATGCGCCGCGCAAGGCCGTAGCCGTGCTGTGGCCCCATCAGTTCAAGCGTCTTCAACGCCATCAGCGCCATCGTTCCCAACCACACTTCTGGCTTTTCGCCCATCGGCTTCTCCTATTGGAGTACAATATGTCATTGCCCTTTGGGAGTGCAACAAGGAGGGATTTCAAATTGGAGGCCAGGATGCGAAAACTGTTGCTTGGATGTATTTGCGTGGCATGTAGCGTTCTTACTTGCTGGGGACAGAACGACAGCCCGGCACTGCAGCCACTCGCTGAATTCAGCTATCGTCCGGCAGGCAAACTTATATACGTCCCGGTCCTAGTGAACGGGGCTGGTCCTTTGACCTTTATTTTCGACACTGGCGCACCAAACAGCTTGATCGATACGGCCATCGCAAAAAGACTGGGCATTGAGGCTATTTCCAGCGGAGTCATTCACGGAGCCGGAAAGGGTGCGGTCACAGCCGACGACGCTGGTGATGTGGCTTTGACAGTTGAGGGGCTGACGACCCACATTCCCCACGCAAAAATCGTCGATCTTTCAAACGTGCCTCTGCCAGCCAAAGCAGATGGTTTGCTAGGTGCTGAGTTCTTGGAAAAGTACGTCGTTCGCATCAACCCAATAACGCATAGCATCGCGTTCTACGATCCAAAGACGTTTGTATATCGAGGCAACGGCACGTCCATACCGCTGGAGCTTACAAACAGCCGGCTGTATGTACAAGTGGGCCTCGAAGCAAAACCGGGTAAGGTCATAGAACGGCGGCTCCGGGTGGATACAGGTTCAGAGGATTCGATTGATGACGATACGGTTAAGAGTTCTCCGAACCTGCAAAAGACAACTCTGGGCAATGGCCTTGGTGCCAGCTACGAGGGCATTTCAGGTGTGTACGACAAAGTGGTCATCGGACCTTACACCTTTCGACATGTGTGGGGTCCAGATGGAGCCGTGCCGATCATCGGTATGGAGATGTTGCGTCGATTTACCTTAACATTCGTGGCGCAAAGAGGGCTGCTCTACTTGGAACCTAACGCCAACTTCCGTGAACTGATTCCGCCTCCGAGTTAACCGAAGATGCTTCCACCATTGCGCTCGCGGCAGGACTGCTTTCCCTGGTTTCGATGACAGCAGGCATTCTCGCTGCACGAAGGGCGACGCTGATCGACCCTGTGCGGGCACTGAGAGCGGAATAGACGTACCGAATATGGACTGGCTCGGACAATTTTTCTAGCGTAGGCGTCGCTATGACGAACTTTCCGAATCGATCCGCGAGCACCTTGACAAAAAGATCGACGACCTACTGGATCGCGGCATGACGCTGGAGCAATCGGAACAAACTGCTCGCCACACGTTCGGCAACGTTGCGCGCATCGAGGAGCGCACCATTGACCCCATGCAAGCCATCCGCGCCGAGTGACAGAACGAGAAAGGGCAAGGAATCGAGCGACACTTATGACGCGGACAATAGGTGGCTAGACATGCCAAAACACGTGTCGGCAGTCACGGGGACAGTCCGCTGGGAGCACACCCATCAGTGTCGGAAGTGCGGGCACGTTGTGCGAATCGACAAGATCGACAACCGCGTGATAACGACAGGAATAATGACGTGTCCGAAATGTGAAACTTCGGGACCGATCAATGTTGCAATCGTGCAGATTAGGCAATAACAGATGCTTGCGTATTGTGGTCAACCCGAAGAGGAAGGGACATCTGTTCGTCAATAGTCAGGTTATTCAATCGGCGCATAACGTTGCGCTGAAGTTCGCTGAGCAGCTTCGAGTCATTGTCAGAACGAGAAATGAGCAGCGTGCTCATCATCAATGCGGCTTCGTCGAGCGGTCTCATCGTCAAGCCATCGCGAGCAATTCGTAGCGCAGCAGACTTGCCAACAATCACTACACCGCCCGGATCATTCATCAATGGAATGGCTTCTTCTGGAACCATGAAGTGCTGAATTGCAGAGGGCAGAACTTTCTGCTCCTCTGCAAGCTTTTGGATCAAATCGTAGAGTGGGGGATGGCTCTGGCGCTGAAACAGTATCCAACGCTTGTTCGCAAGCTGATGGAGGCTAATGGAGGGATGATCCGCCAATTCATCTTCTTTCGACATGACGACATAGAATGGCGATTCGTCGATTGTCACGCCGGTGAGGAGATTGGAAAGAGGCGGTTCAATGACGAGTGCGAGATCGAGTTCGCCGCTCAAAACATCGTGAGCTAAATCACAGGAAAAGCCACTCGACAAATTCAACCGTAATCTTGGATACAGTGGCAGCCGCGTGGCAAGAAGGACTGACGTGAAGAACGGATCTGCGTAGGGCGACCGCCCGATATTCAACGTCAGTTCTGCGTCCCGGCCTGCAGCTCGCGCGGCCTGCACGGCTCTTTCGGCATGGAGGACGCCAATACGGGCTTCTTCTACATAGGCTCTCCCGGCCTCCGTCAGAGTGACAACGTGATGGTCGCGCACGAAGAGGACGGCGCCGAGGAACTCTTCCAATTCCGCGATGTATTTAGTGACGGCAGGCTGGCTGAGATGTAGGCGCTTTGCCGCGCGAGAAAAGCTCAATTCCTCTGCAACCGCGATGGCGGTCTCCATCCACTTCAACTCGTGTCGTGCCATGCCTCCCCCCGTGTGAGACTCGACCTGGGTGAGAAGGGCCGCGCCCCGGACCAAACAGCGAGGTACTGCGGCGAAAAGGGGCAGTATTTGCAACATGCCCATGTAAATGCTGGCGGGTCTCGTCCGAGACCTCATTTGACGCTTTAGATGTCTCAGACCTTCTTTCGTCGCAGATGTAGCAAATGAAAGAATTGCGGTCATCACGCATTGGAATAACCGAACCGCGCGATGTAATTGGACAATCGCTCTGTCTGCGTCAATCGTTGTCAGCAAGACGATGTTCGGGAGAGCAACTCAACTCGGATGTCGCCTATGGACCAGCCGAGGAGGGTTGCCAATGCAACACGATCATTCGAGTCGGCGACTGTTGGAGCCGCAACGGAAACCAGTGACCAGCGAGCCGTTCGTTCCAGAGCCACTGCTGGACACAGACCAGGCGGCTTCCATCATGCGCATCCATCCCAAGACCCTCCAACGCTACGCGCGGCAAGGGATTGTTCGTGGTTTTCAACTCGGAACGATGTGGCGATTTCGGGCCAGCGATATTGAACGCTGGATTTCAGAACAACTTGCGAGCTGATTTTTTCCTAGACCTCTGCCCAGCGCAGCGATAGCCTTTAACTAAGAGCCATCCGTTGCGTCGGAGATCAGGAGTATTGATGGCAAGGCGCACACGGTATCAGCAAGGAAGCGTGCAGCGTGGCAAGCGGCGGAAGGGGCCGGATGTTTGGGTGTTTCGCTGGAGAGAGATTGGACCGGACGGCAAGAGTGTTCAGCGCAAGGCCGTTATCGGCACTCTAATCACTCTTCCTTCAGAAGCATCGGCCCTGAAAGCAGCGCAGTCGTTGCGCATTGACGCCAACACACAAACCCCGCGAGCAGTGAGTTGTCCGAGTACGGTTGCAGAACTGATTGAGCACTATCGGTTGAAAGAACTGACCGAAGACGAACAGGGACGCAAAGCGCACTCAACACGAGCTGGCTACATATGTTACCTAGACGGCTGGATTCTTCCGCGATGGGGCAATCACCGGTTGGATCAGGTCAAGTCGGTAGCCGTTGAAGAATGGCTGGGTAGCATCGAGCGGGCACGAGGAACAAAAGCGAAGATTCGGAACATCATGAGTGCTCTTTTCAGTCACGCGATGCGATACGAGTGGTCGGACAAAAATCCGATCAAGCTCGTTCGGCAGAGCGCGAAACGGCAGCGCATTCCCGATGTGCTCGAATTGCACGAACTTCAGGCTCTCCTGGCCGAACTCGCCGTGAGAGAACGCACTTTGGTTCTACTCGACGCGGCGACCGGCTTACGAGTCAGTGAACTCCTGGCCCTTCGTTGGGACGACATTGATTTTGAGAACCTGGAGATTCGCGTCACTGAATCCATCTGGCATCAGGTGTTGGGTGTCTGCAAAACGGAGGCGTCGGCCAAGCCTGTCCCAATGGACAGCTACCTGGCCGAGGATCTTCTGCGCTGGAGAAAGACCTGCGCCTATCCGGTGGACAGTGATTGGATCTTCGCCAGTCCGACTATGAAAGGCACGCAGCCCTACTGGCCGGACAACCTCATGAAGCGGTACATCAAGCCAGCCGCGAAGAAGGCTGGCATTACCAAGAACATCGGCTGGCACACCTTCCGCCATTCCTTCGGCACGTTGCTGAAGGCGAACGGGGAAGATGTGAAGACTGTTCAGGAGCTTTTACGGCACGCCAACAGCAGGATCACGCTCGACGTTTACACGCAGGCCGTGACCTCGAACAAGCGGGCCGCGCAAAGCAAGGTTGTTCAGATGATGGTGCCCGGTGTGGGCACAAACGTGGGCGCACAGCAAAAACAGGCACGAACGGGTACGGAAGCGTGATTGCGGAGCAATTTGCTTATTGTGCCCTTAATGTGTCCAGATTTGCTTGTCACTGTAGGTCGCCATTCGATTCTAAAATCTTTGGAATCAATGGCGGGGACGACGGGGCTCGAACCCGCGACCTCTGCCGTGACAGGGCAGCGCTCTGACCAACTGAGCTACGTCCCCAAGATTGTTTTCAACAACTTGGTTATATGTCACATAGAATCAAGCGTTTCGCAGATTTCGCTATTTTCGCTTGTTTCTACCATTTCGCTGCTGTGGACCCGATTTTGGGGCATCCGTGGACACCACGTGGACACCAAAACCACCACTGCAACTACGAAGTTAAGTCTATCAGATGAATGCGAAATTTGGTGTCCACGTCCTCTCGCTGACAGAACAAAATTTCGCCGCCTCTTCTGCCCGTCAGCGTTGCCCCGCGGAGCCGCGACGTTGATTGCCCCGCCGAACATTGGCGGTTGCGGATAGGTCCAACCGCCAGCTCTTATCCTCCGGCAGCTCGAAGCTCGCCAGCTTCTCGACCTCGCGTAAAAAAACAGAAGGCTTGACGGAGAGTGATCCGCAGATGTCAAAAATGCTTCTCAGGGAGGGATTGGTCTTCCCTAACTCGATGAGACTGATAAAGGCCCGCTCGTACCCTGCTCTCGCGGCAAGCGTTTCCTGGCTCATCTTCTGCCGCAACCGATGCTTCCGCAGCAGTTGACCGAACGCTGCGGACGGATCAAGTTTCGTATTGTGATTGCCAGTAGACGCCACATCTCAATGTGGCATCGCAAGTATATTACGCGCCGCTTATAATACTTGCGGAGACAAACGCATATATCCGGCTGATGATTCCTCCCTACCTGCATCTCAGATTGAGAGATGATGTAACCGATTCCCGAAAACGATGTACCAAAGATTCATTGGATATTCCGGCCTCATGCGACTAATCTCGAAGGGACACTCGGACACATTTGGGGCGACTTGCAAAGCCAACAAGCGGTCAGAGATGGAAATGGAGAATCAGCCTAAATGCAGGTGAAGATGATTATCTTCCCAGGCGAAGACGGCCTCGACGTGGTGATCTGGGGCAAGTGGACGCGAGGAACGATGCGTCATCGTCATTTCGATTGCCGCACCAGTATGATCGCCATGCTAGAAAGCCTCCGCCTCCTCAATTCCGAAGAAGCGCGGAAGCTGGAGAATTTTGCCTTCCTCGACCACTGTCCAATTTATTCGTCCGAGATTGAGGAAGATGTTCTCGCAGCGCACGGCTTTCTGCCTGCATAAGCGTCCATAAGCAGGCTGGTCTTCGTCTAGCTGTGGGTTTCGTCTGTTTCTTTGCTGGCATTTCGACTATGGATTGCTACAGCCTCGCGGAAGGCTTTGATAAGGAACTGCCCATCCGCGGTCAGCTCTACTTTTCTCTGTCCCGGCTTAAAGATGTGCAAGCATAGCTGTGTCTCCAATTCGGATACCTGCTTTCGCAACTTTCTGCTGGTGGTGTTTAACTTCTCTGCCGCCCGCGGATAGTCCAACTCTTCCGCAAGTGTGATTGCTGCTCGTTTCAGGCCGATTGTAATAGATTCAGACACTCTCAAACCCTCAGCGTGGTGGCTGACCTGGGAGAACAAGTAGTACGTTGATAGTTGCCTTCTGCTCTACGTCGGCGTCAGTCCATCCGAGGCTCGTGCGATCCCCTCGCCGTTTTTGAAATAATATGGCTTTGCGCGAACAAGCCTTGCCTTCTCTTCAAGATGAAGCCCGCGGTAATTATTTGTCCATTGATTTTGTAGAAACAGTCGTTTCTTTTTCGTCAATGTCGCGTCACGGCATCCTACGAAGCATCACGCGGTCGGCAAGTATTAAGCTCCCCTCTCATTAGCGGAGCTATCGTTGAAAGACCGAGTGATGAGCAAATTCGGAAATGGCAATCACCGCAGGATGCTTCAACCTGCGATCAAGAGAAATGGCATAGAAGCTCGCTACGATGTCGCGGGTTCTTCCGAGAACGGAAAGACCATATTGGCGCTTAATCTGCGCTTCCGTGGGTGTGGGCGCTGCAAATGCTCCTACAGCAGCCTCACTAAATACGGCGGCAAGAGCGCTGTCCTCAAACTCTCCAACTACCGATGGACGCACTCCCTGAACTTCGAGCCAGTGTTCAAGTGAACGTCTAAGGTCTGAGTTGTCAGCAGGCATGAGAAACGGCAGACCATTGAGGGATCGCGGAAAGCGTGCCTTGAGGTTCTTTGCCAACTTCGGGTGAGCAAAAAAGCTCAAACCGGACTGCCCTAATAGATGAGTGAATGCCTGAATACGGAGAGACGGATCGAGGGGAGCATCCGAGATCACGAGATCCACTTCGTGAATCG
>Ga0335074_10003333_pt1 | contig 21898 bp, 20 predicted proteins | sample Lox_Sample_23_FD_206715 | JGI IMG/M metagenome (GOLD analysis project Ga0335074, IMG submission 206715) | Soil microbial communities from Loxahatchee National Wildlife Refuge, Florida, United States - Lox_Sample_2.3 | ecosystem: Environmental > Terrestrial > Soil > Wetlands | place: USA... | reverse complement strand
ATCCGCGCTGGGAAGCGCTGTGGAATGCGCTCGAGGAGACGGGGATCGTGCTCTCCTGGCACGTGACGGTCTTTCTGCCCCCGGCCGGGGATCCGGGGCGCGGGAACATCGCCGGCAACTTCACCCACATGAAGGGATTCATCACGCAGTTTCTCGATGCCTTCGTCGACCTTTTCGCCTGGGCGATTCTCGAGCGTCATCCCAAGCTGCAGATCGTGATCGCCGAGTCGGGCGCGGGATGGCTCCCCTGGGTCGTCGAGGAGCTCGACTACCGGCACTGGCGAACCTGGGAAGCCGAGGCGTTCTACCGCGACAAGGGCGGCATCCCGCAGAAGACCAAGCCCTCCGAGCTCTTCAAGCGCCAGATCTACTCCACCTTCCAGCAGAGCCCGGTCACGATGCGGCTCCTCGAGTTCTACGGCGACAATCTGCTCTGGGCAACGGACTATCCACACCCCGACAGCATCTGGCCGAACTCGATCGCAACCCTCAAGCGCACGATGGGTCACCTGCCGCCGGCGACGATCAAGAAGCTCACGCACGACAACGCCGCGAAGCTCTACCACCTCGATGTCTGACATTCCCATGAACGACCCGAAATCGAAGCTCAAGTGCCCGAAGTGCCAGTCGGACCTGAGTCCGACGATCCGTCACCAGCTCGAGGTCAACTACTGCCCGTCATGCAAGGGGATGTGGCTCGAGCGCCGCGAGCTCGATGAGCTCGAGGACGAGGTGTTCGACTTCGGGGAGCATGCCAAAGGGACGCTGGTGTTCGAGTCCACGGCGACGGGCGACCAGTGCCCCGAATGCGATTCACGCCTCAGGAGCTTTCAGTACCGGTTCTACGATCTGACGATGGAGCTGTGCCCGAATCAGCACGGATACTGGCTGACGGACGATGAGGACTCGCGAGTACTCGAGCTCATGAAGAACGAAGAGCGGCAGATGCGCCGCAAGCTCCTCGCCGAGGACCGCTGGACCAAGGTCATGAAGCAGATGCGCTCCCACTCCTTCCTCAGCAAGGTGCGCGACCTATTCCATTGACGCGGGCTGCCCCCCATGATGCGGCGACGGCCGCCGCGCAAGCGCCTCAGAAGGCGATGTGCTCCATGTACCCGCCGTCCACGTGCAGATTCTGGCCGATGGTGAATCCCGACCTGGGACTTGCGAGGAACACGACCGCCGCCGCGATGTCCTCGGGCGTGCCGAGCCTGCCGATGACGCAGTGCTCGAGCGCATCCTCGTAGGCCTCGGGCGCGCGCTGCTTGATGAAGTCCCAGGGGCCCTCCTTGAAGTAGATCGGCCCCGGCGAGACCATGTTCACGCGAACGCCGTCCTTGGCGACTGCCTTGCTGAGCTGCGCGCCGTAGGCGATGAGCGCCGCCTTGCACGACCCGTAGGCGAGGATCCCCGGCGCGCGCAGTGCCTTGGACATCACCCCCGAGATGCTCGCGATGAAGACGATCGCCCCGGACTTCGACTGTTTGAGGAACGGCAAGGCGGTCTCCGAGCCGCGCACCGCGGCCAGGATGTCGGCCTGGAACCCGGCCTCCCAACCTTTCTCGCCCGCATGCCCTGGCGTGCCGGTCGTATTGGACACGAAGATATCGAGGCCGCCGAGCCGCTCCGCGGCGCTCTGGATCCAGTTGATGTAGGGCTCGCGCTGGGTCACATCGATCGCATCGCCGATCGCCTGGACGCCCTTCTGTTTGAGCTCCCGCACCGTGCGCTCGACGTTCGCCGCGGTGCGGGCGCAGATCGCGACGTTCACCCCCTCGTCCGCGAGTTGCTGCGCGATGCAAAGCCCGATCCCGTGCGTCGCGCCCGTGACGATGGCCTTGCGGCCCTTCAGCTCGAGATCCATGTCGACGCCTCGCTCGTGGTCAGAATGGATAGTGCCGCGGTCCGATCTGCACGGTGATCCAGCGCAGCTCGGTGAACTCGTTGATGCCGGCCTTGCCGCCGAAGCGGCCGTAGCCTGAGTTCTTGACCCCTCCGAAAGGCATCTGCGCCTCGTCCTGCACGGTCGGGGAGTTGACGTGGCAGATGCCGGTGTCGATGCGCTTCGCGATCTCGATGCCCTTCACGAGGTCGCGCGTGAACACCGCTGCCGAGAGGCCGTACTCGGTGTCGTTGGCGAGTGCGACCGCCTCGTCCACCGTCTTGACGCGCGTGATCGAGACCTGCGGGCCGAACGATTCCTCGCGGAACAGCGCCATCTGGGGCGTCACCTTGTCCACGACGATCCCCTTCATGATGGTGCCAGAGGTCTTCTCTCCCCCCGCGAGCACCTTGGCGCCCTGGGCGACTGCCTCGGACACGAGTTTCTCGACGCGATCGACCGTCGGGCGCCCGACGAGGGAGGCGAGCACGAACTCTCCTTCGCGCGGATCGCCGACCGGAAGGGCTGCCACGCGTTTGGCGAGCTTCTGCGCGAACTCATCGGCAACCTTCTCCTGCACGATCACGCGCTCGGTCGACATGCAGATCTGTCCCTGGTTGGCGAACGCGCCGAAGACCGTGGCGCTCACGGCGGCATCGAGATCCGCATCGTCGAGCACGATGAGCGGTGCCTTGCCGCCGAGCTCGAGCAGGACGGGCTTCAGGTACTTGGCCGCGGTCTGCGCGACGATCTTGCCGACCCGGCTCGAGCCGGTGAAGTTGACGCGCCGCACCGCGTGATGGGAGATCAGCGCTTCGGAAACCGCGCCCGCATCCTTGGCATCGTGGGTGATGACGTTCACGACACCCTCACCGAGTCCTGCTTCCTTGAGGACCGTGCCGATCAGTCGGTGAGTCGCGGGGCAGACCTCCGAGGCCTTCAGCACCACCGTGTTGCCGCAGGCGAGCGGCATCGCGACCGAGCGCACGCCGAGGATGACGGGCGCATTCCAGGGCGCAATCCCGAGCACCACGCCGACCGGCTGGCGGAGTGCCATCGCGAGCACGCCGGGCACATCGGAGGGGACGACCTCACCCGTGATCTGGGTCGTCATTGCCGCCGCCTCGCGCAGCAGCAGCGCGCCGAAGTGCACGTTGAAGTGGCCCCACCCCATCGTGCAGCCCGTCTCGGCAAGCATCAGCGTGGCGAACTGTCCTGCCTTCGCCTCGAGCAGATCCGCCGCCTTGTTGAGCTTCGCGCGCCGCTCGTTCGGGCCCGTCGCCGACCACTTGGGGAAGGCCTTCCAGGCGGCCTCCGCCGCCGCCTTGGCATCCTCGGGTGTGGCCGCCGCGGCGCGCGTGGCTACGTCCCCCGAGATGGGGTTCTGGCGGTTGAAGGTCGCTGAGTTCTTGGCGGACACATCGCGGTCGCCGATCAGAAGCTGCACTTGTTCCATCGTGGTCTCCGGTGAGCGGCCGGCGCGCGCGGAGCGGGCGGCGCGGCCTCGAGCGGACGGTCTGTGGATAGGGGCGGCTCGGGCCGGTGAGCTTAAGAAGCCCGATTCGCCGCCGTCAAGTCACCTCGTCCGGCGCCAACCCCGGACTCATCGAGTAGTCCTTCTGGGTCCTTGCGTACTCGATGAAGAAGTCGAGCGCGTGAGGATTCGCGACCGCATCGCGATTGGCCGCCTTGGCAAGTGGAACCCCGGCGAGGATACGGCGTACCGGCACTTCCAGCTTCTTGCCGGTGAGCGTGTAGGGAATGTCGGGGACCTGGTAGATCTTGTCCGGCACGTGCCGCGGGGAGTACTCCTCGCGCAGCTTCGCCCGCATGCGGTCCTCGAGCGCACGGTCGAGCGCGATGCCGTCGCGCAGCTTGACGAAGAGCGGCATGAAGAACTTCCCGCCCGGCAGGTCGAGGTTGACGATCAGGGAATCGTCGAGCTCCGGCAGCAGCGCGAGCGAGCGGTAGATCTCGGCCGTGCCGATGCGCACGCCATGGCGGTTGAGGGTCGCGTCGGATCGACCGAGCACGAAGCAGCTGCCACGCTCGTTGATCCGGAAGAAGTCCCCCTGGCGCCAAACGCCGGGGAAGTCCTGGAAGTACGATTCCCGATAGCGCTCGAAGGTGCGGTCGTTCCATAGAAAAACCGGCATCGAGGGCATCGGCTGCTTGATGACGAGCTCGCCCACCTGATTGACGATGCTCTCGCCCCGCTCGTTGAAGGCATCGGCGTCCACCCCGAGCATGCGAGCCTGGATCTCCCCCGCCCGCACCGGCAGGATCGGCACGCCCGCGACGAAGGCGGAGCAGATGTCCGTGCCGCCGCTGCCGTTCTGCACCCACACGTCCTGCTTGACGTTGCGGTAGAACCACGCCATGACCTCCGGGGTGACCGGGGAGCCCGCGAGCATCACGGAGCGCAGCTTCTCGAGCTTGAATCTCTCCCGCGGCACGATGCCCGCCTTCTCGAGCAGGGCCACGTAGCCGGGATTCGCCCCGATCATCGTCGCGCCCGACTCCTCGTACATTCTCCAGAGCGAGTCGGGCTGGGGATGCATGAGGCTGCCGTCGTAGAGCACCGGACACACATCGGTCACGAGGCAGCTCACGAGGAAGTTCCACATCATCCAGCCGGTCGTCGTGTAAAAGAACAGCCGCTCCCCGGGGCGCATGTCCATCTGGAAGTTGATCGCCTTCAACTGCTCGATGAGGATGCCGCCGTGGCTGTGCACGATCGCCTTGGGCAGCCCCGTCGTGCCCGAGGAGAACAGGATCCACAGGGGGTGTGCGAAGGGCACCTGCTCGAAGTGGAATTCGGCCGCCGGGACCGCAGGGTGCGCGAGCAGCTCGTCCCAGAACACGGTGTGCTTCGACAGCGGCACGCGCTCGTCCGGGTACAGGTAGGGCACGCAGACGACGTGCTGCAGCGAATCGAGCACCTCGAGGATCTTGGCGAGCTCACCGCGACGATCGAACGGCTTCGCGGCGTATTGATAGCCATCGACGCAGAAGAGCAGCTTGGGTGCGAGCTGGGTGAAGCGGTCGAGCACCCCACGCGTGCCGAACTCCGGACCGCAACTGGTCCAGATCGCCCCGATGCTCGTCGTGGCGAGCAGCGCAATGAGCGCGTGGGGGATGTTCGGCAGGTACCCTGCGACGCGGTCGCCGGGCTCAATGCCGAGCTTGCGCAGCTGCGTCGCGAGCACCCGCACGGCCCCGCCGAGCTCCTCCCAGCTCATGCGGCTGAGGGGGGTGCGCTCGGAGAGATGGTAGACGGCGTCCGCGCGCGGGCGTTCGTGGCGCAGGGCGTGCTCGGCGTAGTTCAGTTGCGCCCCGGGAAACCACTCCGCGCCCGGCATCTCGCGGCGCCCGAGCACCCGCTCGTAGGGCGCGGAGGCCTTGATCCCGAAGTAATCCCAGATCGAGGCCCAGAAGGCAGCGAGATCGCTCACCGACCAGCGCCAGAGCTCATCGTAGCTCGCGAACCTCAAGCCCCGCGTACGCGCAAGCCATTGCAGGTACGCCGTGAGATTGGACCGCCGCACCCACTCCTCGCTCGGCGTCCACAAGAGATCACCTTCTCTGACCATGAGCCCCTTCAATCACGAGGATTTCACCCGCTCACCGGCACGACCCCGGCCCCCGCCGACGCGCGACGCACGGGGCGCCGTACGCAAACGAGGGCGATCGCGCCCGCGAAACACCATGCCGCAAGACCGATGAACGTCGGTGCGTAACTGCCCAGTCTGTCATATACCACGCCGCCAATGTTCGAGGCGAAGAAGCTCACGACCGTGTTGAGCGCCGCGCCCACACCGGCAGCGGCGGCGAACACCTCGGGGCCATAGTAATTGCCGAGCGTCGTCATCATGCCGACGATGCCACCGCCGAATCCGATGCCGACGCAGAGCGAGAACAGATACACCTCGAGCATGGTGCGGGGATGGATCACGAGGATCAGACCGAGGCCGAACACGGCGGAGGTCATCGCCCAGATGTAGCGCGGATCGAGGCGGTCGCCGAACAGCGCGAGCGGCGCCTTGCCAATGAGGGCCGATCCCGTCGTCACGCTCAACGCGAGGGCCGCCTGGGTGGAATCGAAGCCGAGGTCCTTGAGGTGTAGTACGCCCTGGGCGAGGAACAGCGTGTAGCCCGCACTGCCGCCACAGAGCGCGAGAACCATCACCCAGAACCGGCCCGAGCGCATGACCTCCGGGAACGTCCAGCGCTCTTGCGTGATGAAAGAAGGGCGCCGCGCGCCGGTCGCCACTTGAGCGCCAGGTGCGGACTCGGCTCCATAGGGCACCTGCCCGAGATCCGCCGGCCGATCGCGAATGAACACCACCGCGAACGCCGTGGAGATCACGGCGAGGCCTGCGTAGAGCCACCACCCGGCGCGCCAGTTCCCGCCGGCCGCTGCGATCACCCTGTTGAGTACGGGCGCCGCAAAGAGACCTCCGACGGCGCCGCCCGAGTAGACCAGCGCGATCGCGAGCCCCCGCTGGCGCACGAACCACAGCATGACGCCGGGCTGGGTCCCGAACACCCCGCCCGCACAGACGCCGCAGGCGATCACGACCCCGAACACGAGGACCGCGCCGAGCGCGCTGTGCACGATCGTCGCCATCATGATGCACCCGGCGAGGATGAGCAGGCTCCCGAGCACGACGGTGCCGCGCACCCCGATCGAGCGAACGAGCACGGCGATCAGCACCGCAGGCAGCGCCGACATGACGATGTAGAGCGAGTAAGGCAACCCGGCCATGGCGCGCGAGAGGTGCATCTGCTGCGCCATCGCGGCGTTCATGATCGGCGAGCCGTACGCCGCGAACGCAAGATTGATGAAGACGATCACCCAGAAGGCGGCGACCAGCTTCCACCCGTAGAACGCGCTCTTCGCCATGATGCCCCTCCTCATACTCAGCCTGCCCGCACCGCTCGAGCGGGGCAGGTAGCCTCACCGGGGGCTCGACGAAGGCCGGCTGCCGCGTTGCGTCGACGCGGCGCCGCCGCGCCATCCCGCCCGGAGCGAGCGCCGGGCTCGAGCACAGGATTATTGCACGATGCGCGTGATCTGCCCCGGCGCGCCTGTAAAATCGCTCGATGTTCGCTCAAATGCCTCCGGCGACGCGCAGTCTCATCATCGCGAACGTCGCCATTTTTCTGCTGCAGCTGCTCACGGGTCACGCGTACGACGCGCTCTTCGAGCTGTGGCCGATCGGGCCGTATTTCTACCCCTGGCAGGTCGTGACGTATGCCTTCCTGCACGGCGGCTTCGCGCACATCTTCTTCAACATGTTCGCGCTCTTCATGTTCGGCCCCCCGATCGAGCAGTACTTCGGAAGCAGGCGCTTTCTCGCGCTGTACTTCGCGAGCGTGCTCGCCGCGGCCGGCGCGCAGCTCGGGACGACCTACCTCTCGGGAATCCAGGAGCCGACGCTCGGGGCCTCCGGCGGGATCTTCGGAGTGCTGCTCGCCTTCGCGTTCTACTTTCCGCGGCAGCGCTTGATCCTCCTGCCCATCCCGATTCCCATGCCGGCGTGGCTCTTCGTGACGCTCTACGGCCTGCTCGAGCTGTCCTTCGGGGTCACCGGCACCGAATCGGGGGTCGCCCACTTCGCGCATCTCGGCGGCATGGCGGGGGCCGCGCTCGTGATTCTCTACTGGCGCTCGCACGACCACGCGCCGCGCTGGTGAAGGCCTCGCGCGGGGGTGAGGGGGCGCAAACTTGAACCGGGTTCGCACTTTGGCGCCCCGCCCCATTAGAATCCGCCCGCCCGGGGAACTTTCCTACAACCGGCCTTCTCAGACCTGGCGAGTCGCATGATCAAGACCGAACAGCTCTGCAAGCGCTACGGCGCACTCACCGCGGTGGACCGCGTGAGCTTCGAGGTTCGCCCCGGGGAGGTGCTTGGGTTCCTCGGCCCGAACGGGGCGGGCAAGACGACCACGATGCGGATGCTCGCAGGGTTCATCACGCCCACCTCGGGGCACGCGAGCATTTGTGGGCACGATGTGGTGCAAGACGCGCTCGCCGCGAAGTCCTCCCTCGGCTACCTTCCGGAGGGAGCACCCGCGTACGGCGAGATGACGGTGCGGGGCTTTCTCGAGTTCGTCGCGGATCTGCGCGACCTCGGCACGGCGCGCAAGTCGCGGCTCGATTATGTGATCGGGCGGCTGCAGCTCGACACGGTGCTCGAGCAGAGCGTCGAGACGCTCTCGAAGGGGTTCCGCCGGCGCGTGGGCCTCGCGCTCGCCATCATGCACGACCCGCCGGTACTGATCCTCGATGAGCCAACCGACGGGCTCGATCCGAATCAGAAGCACGAGGTGCGCACGCTCATCAACGAGATGGCGCGCGACAAGATCATCGTCATCTCGACCCACATCCTCGAGGAGGTGGACGCGGTCTGTAATCGGGCGATCATCATCGCGCGCGGCCGCATCGTCGCCGACGACTCCCCGCAGAACCTCGCCGCACACTCCCGTTATCACAACGCGGTGTCGATCCGACTCGAGCGAGCCGAGCTGCTCGCGGAGATGCGCACCGCGGTCGCCGCGCTCCCGACAGTCGCCGAGGTCGAGCTGAGCGATCGCGAAACGCGCCTCACGGCGCTGCCCCGCGCGGGCGCCACGATTCTGCCGGCCGTGAGCGAGCTCGCCGCCCGCCGCGGCTTTGCACTGCAGGAGCTGCACCTCGAATCGGGGCGGCTCGACGAAGTCTTCCGCACCATCACCGCCTAGGAGGGCGCCGCGCATGCGCAACGTGGGCATCATCATGCGCCGCGAGCTCGGCAGCTACTTCGCAACGCCGATTGCTTATATCTTCATCCTGATCTTCCTCGTCCTCGCGAGCTGGTTCACGTTCTATCTGGGCGGCTTCTACGAGCGCGGGCAGGCAGACCTCAATCCGTTCTTCAATTTCCACCCGTGGCTGTACCTGTTCCTGATTCCCGCGATCTCGATGCGGCTGTGGGCCGAGGAGCGCAAGAGCGGCAGCATCGAGCTGCTCATGACGCAGCCCGTGACGCTCTGGCAGGCGGTCTGCGGCAAGTTTCTCGCCGCCTGGATCTTCGCCGGGATCGCCCTCGCGCTCACCTTCCCGCTCTGGATCACGGTCAACTATCTCGGCTCCCCCGACAACGGCGCGATCCTCGCGGCCTATGCGGGCAGCCTGCTGCTCGCCGCCGGCTTTCTCGCGATCGGCTCGTGCATGTCCGCGCTCACCCGCAACCAGGTGGTCGCCTTCATCCTCGGCGTCGTCGCCTGCTTCGTGTTCCTCCTCGCCGGCTACCCGATGGTGCTCGACGCGTTCCACGCCTGGCTGCCGCAGACACTCACCGATGCGATCGCCTCGCTGTCGCTGCTCACCCATTTCGACTCGATCGCCAAGGGCGTCCTCGACATGCGGGACGTGATCTATTTCGCGATGCTGATCGGCTATTTCCTGATCGCGACCGCCGTCGTGCTCGATATGCGCAAGGCCGAGTAACTGCTCCGGGACCGCCATGAACAAACGACTTACGCTCGGGGGAGGTGCGCTGCTCGCACTCGCGTTGATCTTCGCGGGCATCACCATTCTGCTCAATCACGCACTGCGCGGCTGGCGCATCGATCTCACGCAGAACCACCTGTACACGACCGCCCCCGGCACGAACCGGATCCTGAAAGGCCTCAAGCAGCCGATCAACCTGTACTTCTACTACAGCGCGACCGCCGCCGATCAGCTCCCGCAGATCAAGACCTACGCAGGCCGCGTGCAGGATCTGCTCGAGGAGCTCGCGGCCCGCTCGAACGGGAAGCTGCGCCTGCACGTCGTCGATCCGCAGCCCTTCTCGGAGGATGAGGACCGAGCGACCGATCTTGGCGTGCGCGCCGTTCCGATCGGCACCTCGGGCGAGTCGCTGTACTTCGGGCTCGCCGGCACCAACTCGACCGACGGCCACGCCGCGATCGACTTCTTCGATCCGAGCAAGGAGCAATTCCTCGAATACGACGTGATGAAGGTCGTCTACCAGCTCGCGGACCCGAAGAAGCCCGTGATCGGGTGGCTCTCGAGCCTGCCCATGGAGGGCGGCTTCGACCCGGCGAGCGGACAGCCGCGTGAGCCCTGGGTCGTGCTCGAGCAGGCGCAGCAGCTCTTCACCGTGCGTCAGCTCGATACCCACCTCACGCGCATCGATCCGGACGTGAGCGTCCTCGTGCTCGTGCATCCCAAGGATCTCTCGCCTGCCACGCAGTACGCGATCGATCAGTTCGCCTTGCGCGGCGGCCACATCCTCGCCTTCGTCGATCCCCTCGCCGAGCAGGACCGCTCGGGTGCGGATCCCTCGAACCCGCTCGCCGCGCTCGCGGCCGATCATTCCTCCCACCTCGAGCCGCTGCTCTCGGCGTGGGGCGTGGACTTCAATCCTCGCGAGGTCGTCGGCGACGCCGATCACGCGCTCACGGTCACGATGCGCGACGGTGGAGCGCCGGTGCGCCACATCGGCATCCTCGGGCTCGACCAGTCGAGCATCAACCGCACGGATGTGATCACCGCGGGACTCTCGAACATCAACGTCGCGACTGCGGGCATTCTGCAGCCGCGCAAGGGCGCAACGGACAAATTCGAGCCGCTGCTGTGGACGAGCACGCAATCGGAGCCCCTGCCCACCGAGCGCTTCGCCATGCTGTCGGATCCTGCGACGCTCCTCGACGGATTCCATCCAACGGGGCAGCGCTACACGATCGCGGCGCGCGTCACGGGGGAGGTGAAGTCCGCCTTCCCTTCGGGGCCTCCCGCGGGCGTGCAACCGATTCCCGGCGAGCCCGCACTCAAGGCCTCCGTGAAGCCGCTCGATCTGGTCGTGGTCGCCGATACGGATATGCTCGGGGACTTCCTCTGGGTGCGCGAGCAGAGCCTGTTCGGCCAGCGCATCGTGCAGCCGTGGGCCAACAACGGCGACTTCGTCTCCAACGCCCTCGACAACCTCGCGGGCAGCGACGATCTCATCAGCGTGCGCGGACGCGCGGCGTTCACCCGGCCGTTCACGCGCGTGGAGGCGCTGCGCGCGCAGGCCGATGCGCGCTTCCGCTCGAAGGAGCAGGAGCTCGAGACGGAGCTGCACCAGACCGAGGACAAGCTCACCGCCTTGCAATCGCGCCGCAACGACAAGACGGCGCTCATCCTGACGCCCGAGCAGGAGCAGGAGCTCGATCACTTCCAGCAGGAGAAGCTCACGATCCGCAAGCAGTTGCGCGCGGTGCGCTTGAGCCTCGATCAGGACATCGACCGGCTCGGCAATACGCTCAAGATCATCAACATCGTCGTGGTACCGGCGCTGTTCGCCGGAATCGCGCTGCTGATCGGGTGGCAAAGGCGCCGCCGCAGGGCCTCGGCGGCGCTGCAGGCGGCCTCCTCGGCCCCACACGCCGCACCCGCGGCGCCCGCCGCCGCAGGTCGCGGTCACCCATGATGCTCAATTCCCGCCGTCTCGCGGCTCTGCTCGTGCTTGGCGTCGGCGTGATCGCACTTGCGCTGTGGGTCTCCTCGCGCAAGCCGTCCGAGGGGACGAGCGAGACGGGCGCGCTCGTTCTGCCGGGGCTCGAGCACGCGGTCAACACGATCACCGAGGTGCGCCTCGTGAAGGGCGACGGCACGCGCACCACGCTGCGCAAAGGCGCGACTCAGTGGCTCATCGTCGAGCGGGGATTTCCGGCAGATTCGAGCCGGGTTCGCCAGCTCCTGCTCGAGCTCGCCCAGCTGCAAGTCATCGAGGACAAGACGACGGACCCGGCGAGCTACCCCGAGATCGGCGTGGAGGACGTGAGCTCACCCAAGGCGGGTGGCACGCGCATCGAGCTCGTCGAGCCGGGCAAGACATTGCGCCTCATCGTCGGCAATCCCTCCGGCACACACTCGAGCTACGTGAGAGTCGCAGGCGAGAAGCAGAGCTTCCTCGCCTCACCGCAACTCATTCCCGACGCCGACCCGCGTCGCTGGCTCGATGAGAACGTCATCGACCTCGCGGAGAGCCGGGTCAAGGACGTGCAGGAGCACCCCGCGGCGGGTCCCGGCTACACCGTGACGCGCCCCTCGGCGAAGGAAGCGACCTTCACCGTGCCGGATCTGCCGAAGGGCCGAGAGCTTGCGAGTGTCTCGGCGGCCAACCCCGTCGCGAGCGCGCTCAGCTCGCTCACGCTCGATGACGTTCACAAGCCGACGAGTGGCGCGACGTTCCCCGATCATGCGAGCTTCCAGACCTTCGATGGACTCACGGTCGATGTGGACGGTCGCAAGGACGGCGATCGACGGTTCATCGAGCTCAAGGCCCAGTCCGCCTCGAAGAGCGCCGAGCAGGAGGCGCAAGCGCTCAACGCGCGCTTCGGCGGCTGGGAGATCGAGGTGCTCGGCTACAAGTACGACTCGATGTTCCAGCCCCTCGACGGACTGCTCAAACCGCTGCCCGTGGTCGCCAAGACCGAGGGCAAGGGCAAGGGGGCGCACAAGCCCCCGAAGTTCCTGAAGGCCATCACGGAAAAGTAGTCCCGCGGCCGGTGGTTGCGGCGGGCGGCGCCGATTACTATAGACGCCGAGCTTTCCGCGGTTCCGGAGATTTTTCCATGAGCAAGCACCTCGTCGTGCGCGAGATCGCGCGTGCGGATTCGGCCGTCGTCTCGGCGCTCGCAAGCTCTGGCGTGGCGACGGTGCACGAGGCACAAGGGCGCAGCGGCTTGCTGGCCCCCTACCTGCGACCCCTCTACGCGGGCACCTCCCTCGCAGGATCCGCCGTCACCGTGCTCGTGCCACCGGGTGACAACTGGATGATCCATGTCGCCGTCGAGGTGTGCCGCCCGGATGACGTGCTCGTCGTTGCCCCGACCTCACCGTGCACCGACGGTTACTTCGGCGATCTGCTCGCCACCTCGCTCAAGGCGCGCGGCGTACGCGCACTCGTGATCGATGCAGGCGTGCGCGACGTGGCGACACTCACCGAGATGAAATTCCCCGTATGGAGCCGGGCGATCTCGGCGCAGGGAACCGTCAAGGCGACCCTGGGCTCGGTCAACGTGCCCATCATCTGCGCCAACCAGCGGGTCGAGCCCGGTGATGTGATCGTCGCGGACGACGACGGCGTGGTCGTCGTGGCGCGCGCCGAGGCCGCCGTGGTTGCCCAGGCGGCCAAGAAGCGCATCGACGCCGAGGAGGCCAAGCGCAAGCGGCTCGCCGCAGGCGAGCTCGGACTCGATCTCTACGAGATGCGAGAGAAGCTCAAGGCGCTCGGCCTGCAGTACAAGTAGACCTAGCCCCCGAGCGCGTTCAGCATCGCACCCGGATAGCGCGCGCCGCGCACGCCGATCTCATCGACGAGCGCCCGAAGCCCCTCGCGCTCGGTTTGCGACAGCGCGATCTCGAGCGCACCCAAGTTGTCCTCGAGATGTGCGCGGCTCTTCATTCCGGGAATCGGGAGAATGTCCTCGCCCTGCGCAAGGACGAAGGCGAGGGCGAGCTGCGCGGCGCTCGAGCCCTTGCGCTGCGCGAGCTCGCGCACGCCTGCGGCGATGCGAGCGTTGTGCTCGCCCTGCGGCCCCTGGAATCGCGGCTGGTTGCGCCGGATATCGTGCGGCGGGAGCTCATCGATGCGCTCAAAGTTGCCCGCGAGGAATCCGCGCCCAAGGGGGCTGTAGGCGATGAGCGCGACCCCGAGCTCGCGACAGGCGGCGAGCACCCCGTCCTCGGGGTCGCGCGTCCACAGGGAGTACTCGCTTTGCACGGCAGCGATCGGGTGCACCGCGCAGGCGCGCCGCAGTGTCGCAGCGCTGCACTCCGACAGTCCGATGTGACGAATCTTGCCCTCGCGGACGAGCGCTGCGAGGGCTCCAACCGACTCCTCGATGGGCACGGTGCGATCGATCCGGTGCAGGTAGTACAAGTCGATGTGCTCGGTGCCGAGGCGCTCGAGACTGTGTGCGACCGCAGTGCGGAGCGAGGCCGGGCGGTTGTCGATCACGACCGTGCCGTCCGCGGTGCGCGTGATACCGAACTTCGAGGCGAGGAACACCCGCTCCCGCCGGCCGCGAATGACGCTCCCGAGGAAGCGCTCGTTCTCCCCGCCCTGATAGCTCGAGGCGGTGTCGAGGTGATTGACCCCGCGATCGATCGCCGCGAGGAGCGTCGCGCAGGCCTCGGAGTCGTTGCGCGAGCCATACCAGCCCACGAGGCCCATGCAGCCGAAGCCGAGCGCGGAGACGCGCTCGCCCGTCTTGCCGAGAGATCGCATCTGCATTGATTCGCCTCCTCCTGCCACCGACCGTACCGACCTGAAGATCGCGCCGCCGAAGCGCTGCTTGTCAGGATGCGCCAGCCGCCGATAGCATGAGGGCACGAGTCCCCCTGAGCTGACCACCCCTCAACCCCACTCCCAGGTCGTTGCCATGATCATCGACTGCCACGGGCATTACACCACTGCACCGAAGGCGCTGCAGAGCTACCGGGACAGCCAGATCGCGGGGTTGAAGGACCCTTCCTACGTGCCCGCGCCGGCGAAGCTCGATATCAGGGACGATGAGATTCGCGAGAGCCTCGAGAACGCGCAGCTCAAGCTCCAGAGATCGCGTGGCACCGACGTGACGCTCTTCTCTCCGCGTGCCTCGGCGATGGCCCATCACATCGGCAACGAGACCACGAGCCGCCACTGGACGCAGGCCTGCAACGACCTCATTCATCGGGTGTGCAGGCTCTACCCGCAAAATTTCGTCGGTGTCTGCCAGCTGCCTCAGTCGGTCGGGGTGTCCCCCGCGAGCTGCATCGGCGAGCTCGAGCGGTGCATCAAGGACCTCGGCTTCGTCGGGTGCAACCTCAACCCGGATCCCTCGGGGGGGCACTGGAACGCCCCCCCGCTCACCGATCGCTACTGGTATCCCTTCTACGAGAAGATGGTCGAGCTCGAGGTGCCCGCGATGGTGCACGTGAGCGCCTCGTGCAACCCGAACTTCCACGCGACCGGCGCGCACTATATCAACGCCGATACGACCGCCTTCATGCAGTTCCTCACGAGCGACCTCTTCAAGGACTTCCCGACGCTCAAGTTCGTCATCCCGCACGGCGGCGGCGCCGTTCCCTATCACTGGGGCCGCTATCGCGGGCTCGCGCAGGACATGAAGCGCCCGCCGCTCGAGGAGCTGCTGCTCGGCAACGTGTTCTTCGACACCTGCGTGTACCACCAGCCCGGCGTCGAGCTGCTCGTCAAGGTCGTGCCGCTCGACAACATCCTGTTCGGCTCGGAGATGGTGGGGGCCGTGCGCGGCATCGATCCGCGCACCGGACACCACTTCGACGACACCAAACGCTACATCGATGCGCTCGCACTCGGCGAGGCCGATCGCAAGAAGCTCTTCGGGGACAACGCGCTGCGGGTCTACCCGCGCTTGCGGGGACGTCTCGCCGAGCAGTCGAAGGCGCGAAGCGCCTGAGGCCGCAACCATGGCTGCGATCCGGGAGACGCCCCTGCCCCAACCCGAGCCTGGCCTCACGCCCGCGAGGCTGATCGCGCGCGCCGCCGCCCTGCGCCCGAAGCTCGCCGAGCAACAGGAGGAGAACGACCGGCGAGGGTACTACTCCGATGCGATCCACGAGGAGCTGCTGCGGGGCGGGTTCTACCGGATCCTGCAGCCGAAGCGCTTCGGCGGCTACGAATTCGACCTCGAGACCTACGTGCGCGTGGTGATGCAGCTGTCGCAGGGACATCCGGCCTCCGGGTGGTGCTTCACCCTGGCCGCCTCTCACGGCTACGTGCTCGCCTCGCACTGGCCCGAGGATGCGCAGCGCGAGCTCTTCGGCCCTCACGGGGACTTTCGCTGCGCGATGACCGCCGGTCCCACCGGCACCTATGAGCGTGTCGAGGGAGGCTACCGTGTGAGCGGCGTGCACGCGTTCGCCTCGGGCATTCCCGTCTGCAATTACTTCATGGGCGCAGGCATCGTGCCCCGCCAGGGCGGCGCGCAGAACATGTACTTCGTCGTCCCGCGCGAGAAGATCACCATCGTGCCGGACTGGGGCGGCGAGCTCGGCTTTGGCATGCAGGGCAGCGGCTCGAACAGCGTCCAGATCGCGAACGTGTTCGTTCCCGAGCGGCACTTCGTCCCGGCGAACGTGATGCTCTCCTGCGAGCACGCACCCGAGGGAACCCCCGGCGCCCGCCTGCATGGCAATCCGCTGTATCTCGGGGTGCTCGCCGGTTGGTTCAGCTGCGAATTCGGCGGGATTCTCACCGGAACCGCGCGCGCCGCGCTCGAGGAATTCGAGCACCTGCTGCGCACCCGCAAGATGACGTTCAACCCGCAGCTCACGCGCGCTCACGACCCGAACAATCAGATCACCCTCGGGGAAGCGTTGAGTCGCGCGGATGCCGCCGAAGCACTGACCCTCGCCGCGACGCGCCTGTACATGGAGCAGTGCGAGCGCTGGGCGCGCGAGGGCAAGCCCATCACGCCTGCGGACACGTTGCGCGTGTGGAGCATCTCGCGCGAAGGCTGCCGCAACGCGTGCGAGGCGGTCGAGATGCTCTTCCGGGCCGCGGGCGCCTCGGTGAGCAAGCGCGGGCAGCGCTTGCAGCGCTACTTCCGCGACGTGCAGATGTATCGCATCCACATCCAGTCGCAGCCCACGTTTCCGGCGATGCGCGGCCAGGTGCAGCTCGGGATCCCGCTGCCCGCGCCCTTCGGGCCCTGATGCGCCGCCTGCTCGCGCAGCTGTGGTTCCAGGTTCTGGTCGCCACGGCGCTCGGGGTCCTGCTCGGGGTCCTCTATCCCTCGGCAGGCGCGCGCATGAAGCCGCTCGGGGATGCCTTCATCGCACTCGTGCGCATGCTGATCGCACCGGTCATCTTCTGCACGGTCGTGCACGGCATCGCGGGCATGCGCGACATGAGGCGGGTCGGGCGCGTCGCGCTCAAGTCGCTCGTGTACTTCGAGCTCGTCACGACGCTCGCCCTGATCGTCGCGTTGCTCGCCGTGAATCTCGCTCAGCCCGGCGTCGGAATGAACGTCGATGCCCACGCGATCGACACCCGCACGATCGGTGAGTACACGAGTCAGGCCCGCGAGCAGAGCGTGTGGGCCTTCCTCCTCGGCATCATTCCGACGACGTTCTTCGATGCGTTCGCGCGGCCCCAGGTCCTGCCCGTGCTGTTCGTCTCGGTGCTCTTCGCCATCGCCGTCGCCTCACTCGGCGCGCGCGCCCGTCCCGTCACCGAGCTCATCGGCAGCCTCTCGGAGGTGTTCTTCCGCATCGTGGGGTTCGTCATGTGGTTTGCGCCGCTCGGCGCGTTCGGCTCCATCGCCTTCACGGTCGGCCGCTTCGGCACCGGCTCGCTCTGGTCGCTTGCGAAGCTGCTGCTCGAGTTCTACCTCGTCTCGCTCGCGTTCGTGCTGGTCGTGCTCGGCGCCATTGCCTACTGGATCGGGGTGAGCCTGCCGCGCCTGCTCGCCTACATCCGCGACGAGATCGTGATCGTTGCCGCAACGACCTCCACCGAGACCGTGCTGCCGCGCCTGATCGAGAAACTGCGCGCGCTCGGGTGCGAGGAGTCCGTCGTGGGACTCGTCGTGCCGGCAGGCTACGCGTTCAACCTCGACGGCACCTGCCTTTACTTGAGCACCGCCGTCGTGTTTCTCGCGCAGGCGACCAACACGCACCTCGGCATCGGGCAGCAGCTCGCGATCCTCGTGGTGTTGCTGCTCACCTCCAAGGGTGCAGCAGGCGTTGCGGGCGCCGCGTTCGTCGTACTCGCCGCCACGCTCGGATCCCTCGGCACCATCCCCGTCGCGAGCATCGCGCTCATCCTCGGGATTCACCGGCTGCTGGCCGAGGCGCTGACCTTCGTGAATCTCGTCGGTAACTGCATCGCAACGCTCGTCGTCTCGCGCTGGGAGGGCGCGCTCGACTACACGCGACTTTATGCGCAGGTGGGGCGCAGTGGCGTGAAGCTGCCGCGCCCCTCAGAGACCTAGGTCCGAGAGGCCCGGATGATCATCCGGGCGCCGCCCGAGAGGCCAGTGGAACTGCCTCTCGGGGACGGCGATGGGCAGATCGTTGATCGAGGCGAACCGGCGGCGCATGAGCCCGGTGGGATCGAACTCCCAGTTCTCATTGCCATAGGAGCGGAACCAGTGGCCGCTATCGTCGTGCCATTCGTACGCGAAGCGCACGGCGATCCGCTCGCCCGCGAAGGCCCAGAGCTCCTTGATCAGGCGATAATCGAGCTCCCGCGCCCATTTGCGTTCGAGGAATGCGACGATCTGCGCCCGGCCGACCGGAAACTCGGCGCGGTTGCGCCAGCGGCTGTCCTCCGTGTACGCGAGCGACACCCGCTTGGGGTCGCGCGTGTTCCACGCATCCTCGGCCATGCGCACCTTCGCGATGGCGGTCTCGCGGGTGAACGGGGGCACTGGTGTTGTCATGAGAGCCCGAGCTCGCGCGCGCGGTCAATCCGACTTCTCGAGGATCCGCTCCAGGCGGTCGAGCACGCGCATGGTGGCAAGCGCCTGCGCGACGCTCGCGTTCGGCTCGCGCCGCTCCTCGATCGCGGCGAAGAACTCCCGGTCCTGCAGCTCGATCCCGTTCATCGAGACATCCACCTCGGAGACGTCGATCTTGTGCTCCTCCCCGTCGACGAGCTCGTCGTAGCGGGCGATATAGGTCCCGTTGTCGCAGATGTAGCGGAAGAAGGTGCCAAGGGGACCCTTGTTGTTGAACGAGAGCGATAGCGTGCAGATCTTCCCGGACGGCGTCTTCATGAGGATTCCCATGTCCATCGCGATGCCGAGCGTCGGATGGTGGGGTCCCTCGACAGCGTAGCAGTCGGTCACGGGCTCGCCCGCCTGGTACATGAACAGATCGACGGTGTGGCACGCATGGTGCCACAGCAGATGGTCGGTCCAGCTGCGCGGCTTGCCCTGCGCGTTCATGTTGGTGCGGCGGAAGAAGTACGTCTGCACGTTCATCTGCTGGACCGCGAGCTCCTTGGCGACGATGCGCTTGTGCACCCACTGATGCGACGGATTGAAGCGGCGGGTGTGCCCCGCCATCGCGACGAGGCCGGTCTCCTGCTGCACCCTCACCAACTGCTCGGAGTCTGCGAGCGTGTCGGCCATCGGAATCTCGATCATCACATGCTTGCCGGCGCGCATGGCCTCGATGCCCTGCCGAGCGTGCATCTGGGTCGGCGTGGTGAGAATCACCGCCTCGACCCCGGGCTGGCGCAGCGCCGCGGAATAATCCGTCGTCCAGTGCGGGATCTTGAATTTCTTCGCGACCTCCTCGGTCGATGCCGCCGAGCCGCCGGCGAGGCTCACCACCTCGATCCCCGGAATGTTCGCGATCGCCTCCAGATGCTTCTGACCGAATGCGCCCTGTCCTGCCATCAGCACTTTCATGACGCGTCCTTACCTGCTCTCCAGGATGATGTTTCCCACCGCGGTCGAGGAGGCTGGAATGTGATAGAAGCGGTAGACCTCCTGCACCCGCTCCCCGAGCGCCCCGCGCATGATGAGCCACATGACGAGCTCGATCGCCTCGGCACCCGCATCGCGCAAGTACTCGAGGGGCTGAATGCGCACGAGCCGCTCCGGATCGCGCGACAGCCCATCGAGGAAGACCCGGTCGAACTGCGGGTTGACGAGTCCGGCGCGCGGTCCCTGGATCTGATGGGACATCCCGCCGGTGCCGAAGATGACGACCTTCAGCTCCTCGTGCCAGCTCGCGACCGCCTTGCGAATCGCCTGGCCGAGCATGTAGCAGCGGTGACCGGTCGGGGCCGGGTACTGAATGACGTTCACCGCGAGCGGGATGACGCGGCACGGCCATGCCTGAGGCGTCCCGCAGAGCAGCGTGAGCGGCACCGTGAGCCCGTGATCGACCTGCATCTCGTTCACGATCGTCATGTCGAACTCGTCGAGCACGAGTGATTGCACGAGGTGTGCCGCAAGCTCCGGGTAACCGCGCACGGGCGGCACGGGCCTCGCGCCCCAGCCCTCGTCGGCGATCGGGAAGTCCTCCGCGCAGCCGAGCGCGAAGGTCGGAATGATCTTGAAATCGAACGCGTTGACGTGGTCGTTGTAGACCATGATCACCACGTCGGGGCGCGTGCGCGCCATCCATTCCCTGGCAGGCTGGTAGCCCGCGAAGAGCGGCGCCCAGTAGGGCTCTGCGGTCTTGCCGTTATCGACCGCCGCGCCGATCGCCGGCGTGTGAGAGGTACCGACCCCTGCGATGATCCTGGCCATCAAGCCTTCCCCGCTCGCTCGGCCTTCGAGCGCCAACCCTCGGGTGAGCGGCCGCCCTTCAGCATCATATCGACGTATTCCTTCTCGGTCATGCCGGTCATCTGCGAGGCCATGTACTGGTAGGACTTGCCATCCGTGAAGGCGAGCTTGGCGAGCGCGTACGAAACGCCGCCGAGCTCGAGCAGCTTGTTCCAATCGCGCTGGAGGACCGCTGCGCGCTGCGCGTCGGTCATCTTGAATTTGAGCGTGTAGCGCGGCTCGTCGGCGAGGAACTCCTTGCGGTTTGCGTCCTTCATGAGCGAGTACAGGAACTCGTTCAAGTGATAGCCCTGACGCGCCCGCTGGGCATCGAACACCCAGGTGCCGGGAATGTCCTCGTAGGCCTCGAGGTCCTCCTTGCGCGCCGTTCGTTGCGGTTGCTCGCTCACGTGTGCGTCCCGGGCTGTTGCGTGAAACCATAGAGCCGATGCGGATTGTCGACCAGGATCTTGCTCTGCAGCGCCGCATCGGGCATGTAAAGCGGGATGAGATCCACCAGATCCCCATCGTTCGGCATGTGCCGGGAGATGTTCGGGTGCGGCCAGTCGGTGCCCCAGAGAATGCGGTCGGGTGCGGCCTCGATGAGCGCCTGGGCGAAGGGCACCGCGTCGGTGAACGGCGGTCCCGCGCTCGAGACACGCTCCGCACCGCTCACCTTCACCCAGCAGCGCTCGTTGTGACGCAGCAGCGCGAGCAGCCGGCGAAACGGCTCCTGCTCGAGCCCGCCGCGGGTCGGCACCCGCCCCATGTGGTCGATGAGGAACACGACCGGAAGCTTCTCGAGAAGCTGCGCGTGCTCGACCAGATCGCCGGCATCGAAGTGCAGGTCCACGTGCCACCCGAGCGGCCGCACCCGCTCGACGACGCGGTGGAACTCGCCCATGTCCGGCATGCCACCGAGATGCTTGACGAAGTTGAATCGCACGCCGCGGCAACCGCCCGCATGCAGGGCTTCGAAGTCCCGTGCGGTGAAGGAGTCATCCGCGTTGGCGACCCCACGGTAGCGCCCGCCGCTCTGGGCGATGGCATCGAGAATCACACGGTTATCGCGACCGTGGCAGCTCGCATTGACGAGCACGGCCCGCTCGAGACCGAGAATGCCTTGCAGCTCCCGGAAACGCTCGAGCGGCGCATCGGGCGGGGTGTAGCTGCGGTCAGGGGCATAGGGATACTTGTCGCCCGGACCGAAGATGTGACAGTGCGCATCGCAGGCGCCCGGCGGAGGGCGGTAGCTCGGCTTGCGCGTGTTGGGATCGGGGGCCTTACAAGTGGGGATCATCGTCCTTCGCTCATTTGTTATCGTAGCATCATCCAGAGGAATCCGTATGACCGTGCCCCACACCGAGAACGTGCCCTCCTCGCGCCCCTCTTTGCCTGCCGAGCGGGGCGGCTCCGATCGCCTGCGTACCGACTTCACGCTCCTCATCGATGGGGAGGGAGTGACGGGACGGGAGCGGCTCGAGGTGATCAATCCAGCGACGGGCGAGGTGTTCGCGCGCTGTCCTGCCGCCGATCGGGTCGAGCTCGACCGTGCGGTGGCCGCGGCTCGCCATGCCTTCGGCGAGTGGCGCGAGCGCTCCTTCGAGGAGCGCCGCGGCGCCATCCAGCGCATGGCGCAGGTGCTGCGGGAGCATCAAGCCGAGCTCGCAGAGCTCCTGACGCTCGAGCAGGGGAAGCCCCTCGCCCAAGCGCGCGATGAGATCACGC
>Ga0335074_10003332_pt1 | contig 21902 bp, 23 predicted proteins | sample Lox_Sample_23_FD_206715 | JGI IMG/M metagenome (GOLD analysis project Ga0335074, IMG submission 206715) | Soil microbial communities from Loxahatchee National Wildlife Refuge, Florida, United States - Lox_Sample_2.3 | ecosystem: Environmental > Terrestrial > Soil > Wetlands | place: USA... | reverse complement strand
GCAGGAAGAGATGCCGGTCATCGTCGTGGGGCGGGACCTCTCTGCGCGGAACATTCGCTCCGTGCTTGTGGACAATGAGGCCGGCGGCTACGAGGCGGCGCGTCATCTGCACAAGTTGGGCCACAGCAAAATCGCCATTATCCGCGGCCCGCAGCAGCTCACGGACAGCATTCGGCGCTGGGAAGGCATGGAGCGTTATGCCAGCCAGAGCGGATGGGAGATCGATCCCCGCCTAGTCCGCGAGCTGCCTGTGACAGACGATCCTGTTTCGCCATTCGAAGGAGGCGTAAGAGTCACGACGGATCTGCTGGATTCGGGCGAGCCCTTCACGGCGCTGATCGCTTTTGACGACTTCACTGCGCTCGGAGCATTGCGGGCCCTGAATCATGCAGGGCGCAGCGCTCCCCGCGACTGCTCGGTGCTCGGGTTCGACGACATGCCGCAGGCTTCCTTCAGCACCCCCGCGCTCTCCACAGTTCGCCAGCCGATGGTGGAGATGGGCGCGACTGCCGCCCAGCGCGTGCTGAACGCGCTCGGCGAGGCCGGCAAAAACGATCCCCTGGTGGAAATGTTTGCTCCCGAGCTGGTACTGCGCGACTCCACCGCCAGGCTGGACTGATGAGCGCCGGGCGCGCAGCCTTGAGAAAGTGAGAAGATAGAGACACGGGCTCCCGCTACCAGCCCGATACGTTCGTGAAGATGCCTCGGCGCACCCGCATCACCGTCTCGATTGTTGTTGTGGTCCTGTTGCTGCTGGCCGTCGCGCTGTTTCTCCGCATGAAGTCCCCGCCGGAGGTAGCCCGCCTGCTGCCTGAATGCGACGGCATCGTCTACTTCAACCTTCGGCCGCTACGCGTAGCCACGCATTTTGATGAGCGCCCCGTCCAGCACGACCCTGACTATCAGCACTTCATCGACGCGACGGGCATCAATCCCGAACATGACCTCGACCAGGTTGCCTTTGCGCTGCAGCGCATGCCCGACCCGAACGGCCCGAACGGCCCGGTCGCATTTTCTGAGGTCTTCGAGGGGCGTTTTAACAGCCGCCGCCTGGCGGACTATCTGAAGAGTGTTGCCGCAACCACGCAGAACTACGCTGGCCGTACCGTCTACATCATTCCCCACGATGGGCGTACCGTTCGTGTCGTGCTGCTCGGCTATGACATGGTGGCTGTAAGCAACACGCCCACGGAGGAACAGATTCACTCCATAGTCGATCGCTACCGGACTGCTGCGCTGCCGTTCACGGGCTCGTCGCTGCTGGCCGCGCATTATTCCGATGTTCCGCTGCTCTCGCCTGCGTGGGGCATAGGCAAGATCGGCCTGCCGCTCAGTGATGCCCAGGGCGGCATCAATGTGCTGGGCATGAGCCTGCCTTTCTCTCCGGACACCACATTCGTTGCTTCATTGAGATGGGTGGGCAGGACCCGGCTGCGCGTGGTGGAGATTGCCCCAACCGCGCAGGCTGCGGCTAGTTCCGCGGAAGCAGTCAGCAATCTGCTCCAGTTCGTGCGCAATATAGAGAGCGCATCGACTCCGAATACGACCGCGCTGCACCTGCAGGCCGACGTGCAATCCATGCTCAACAGCGCCGGAGTCACGCGCGCCCGGAACCGCGTCGTCTTTACCGCGACCATTCCATCTGATTTGCTGCGACAGCTGATGAGCGCGCCGGTGCAGATCGAGGCCGGGCCTCAGAAGTCACCACAACCGCAGGCGCAGAAGGGCAGCGGGGTCGGAAACGGGACTAGTTCCCGGCATTGAACTCGGCATTACCCCCGGCATCGGCAAACTGCGTGATCGTCTCGCGCAGGTACTTGTACGGATTCACAGGAGCATTGTGAATGAGCACCTCATAGTGGAGGTGCGGCCCGGTGCTGCGGCCACTGTCACCGAGATAGCCGATCACTTGCCCCCGCCGCACGCGCTCACCGGCCGTTACGGCAAACCCGGAGAGGTGCCCATATAGCGTGTCGATGCCGTTCCCGTGGTCGATAACGATTTCGCGCCCATATCCGTCGCCGAACCCAGCCTTCAGCACAAGTCCATCTGCGGGAGCGCGTATCGGCGTGCCGAACGGCGCCGCAATATCAATGCCCGCGTGAAATGCGCCTTCGCCGTTGATCGGGTCAAGCCGCTCACCGAACGAGCTTGTGATCCGTCCCATTACCGGCCAGAGCGAGGGCGCATTCAGCAACTTTTCCCAGTTGCCGTCGCTGGTCATTGGGTTGATGCCCATCGCGTAAGCCTGCGTCAGCTCTCCGGAAAGCGCCGTCGTGCGCAGCGAGGAAAGCTCGTCGAAGGACTGCGTATAGCTGATATCGGAAAAACCATCGCCGGCATCGGAAGTCTCACCGGCAACGCTGGCGGCCTCTTTTGCCATGTGATCATGCCGCAGGCCGTAGAGCGCGCTTACCTCGCTTGCCAGCGAGCCCAGCGAAGCGACCTGTACTTCCTTCTGCTGTGTGACCGCTTGCAGCTGCTTGTAGTCCTTGCGCAGCGCTTCGTGCTCCATGCGAATCTGGTTGAAGCTTGCGGTCTTCAGCAGCATGCGGCTGTACGATCCAGCCATGCCCGCCAGAGTAAAGGCCCCCACGACCGCTGCCGCCACAAAGACATAGGCATAGTGCATCGGAACGGGTATCTTCCGGAGTCGGCCATCTTCTTCGCGCGCAACAAAAATAATGTAAAAACGCTTCCGCACGCTTATGTCACCAATATTCAATACTTTGAGCGCGGCGCCGCATGACTATCCAGCGCCAAGCCGTACCAGCCGGCATCTTCGCGTTTGAGTGTCTGGGGCCTTTGAAGCTCTTCAAGAAGCTAACAGCTTAGGGCTTTCGGGTCAACCAATTCGAGGGGTTTTAGAGGCACCCAAATGGGTATTTTGGCTACTTATTAGGCATGAGCATTTCGCACGGGCCAGTTTCTGCATCTTCGTAATGCAATAAGTCGTTATTAATCATAACTGTACGGGAAGTGCGATCCTCGGGCATTCGTCACTCCATCACTACGACCTTCACCCGCTTGCCCACGCGAAGGGTCAGTTTCTCCCGGCCGTTGAGCGTGAAATGTGCCTGTTTTACCACTTCGCCGTCCACGCGCACAGCTCCTTCCTTCACTTTGCGGTCGGCCTCGGACGAAGAAGCTGCCAGCCCCGCCGCCGCCAGCAGCTTTGAGACGCGCACCCTCCCCTCGGCATCCGCGCCAAGTTCCGCCGGGGTCAGATGAACCTCTTCAAGGCCCTCAATCTCGTCGTTCTTCTGCTGGAACTGCCGCGCCCAGTTCTCGTCCGCCGCGAGCGTGGCCTCCTCAGAGTGAAACCCGGCGACGATGGTTCGCGCCAGCCTTTTCTTAGCTTCCATCGGATGCAGCGTGCCGGCTGCGACCTCCGCTTTCATCGCGTCGATCTCGCTCTGCCGCAGGTCGGTCAGCAGCTCCCAGTAGCGCCACATCAGCTCATCGCTGATGGACATGAGCTTGCCATACATCTCTTGCGCGGGCTCGTGGATGCCGATGGCGTTATCGAGCGACTTCGACATTTTCTGCACGCCGTCCAGCCCTTCGATGATCGGCGTCATCAGCACAATCTGCGACGGCTGCCCGAAGTCGCGCTGCAGCTCGCGCCCGGCAATCAGGTTGAACTTCTGATCGGTGCCGCCCAGCTCCACATCGGCCCTGAGCGCCACCGAGTCGTACCCCTGTGCCAACGGATACAGCATCTCGTGCAGCGAAATCGGTTGCTCATTCTGGAAGCGCCGGTGGAAGTCATCGCGCTCGAGCATCTGCGAAACAGTGAATTTTGCCGCGAGGCGGATGAGGTCCGCGAAGGTGAGCTTGCCCAGCCACTCCGAGTTGAAACGCACCTCGGTTTTTCCGCGGTCCAGAATGCGGAAGACCTGGTTGGTATAGGTCTTGGCGTTCTCGTCAATCTGCTCGAGGGTGAGCGGCTTGCGCGTGGCTGAGCGGCCAGTCGGATCGCCAATCAGCGACGTGTAATCGCCCACCAGAAAGATCACCTGGTGTCCCAGATCCTGGAAGTGTTTCAGCTTGCGCATCAGCACCGTGTGTCCCAGGTGCAGATCCGGGGCCGTCGGATCAAAGCCTGCTTTTACGCGCAGCGGAACTCCAGTTTTCCGCGACTTCTCCAGCCGCTCGCGCAGGTCGGCCACGCGAATGATCTCGGCAGCGCCTTTCTGGAGCAGATCCAGTTGCTCGTCTACAGGAAGAAAATTAGCCATTGGTCTACTCAGTATAAAGTGCCGGCGACATCGGCATGCGCTTCGTGCATTGTGTCCGCACGCGGTGACTCAAGCCGAAGACTTACACTGCGGCGCGTTTTCGCATCATAGTAGTGCTATGAGAAACCCCTCCCTCATTTCTCTCCGCTCCCTTATCTTTTTGTCTCTGTCTCTGTGCATCGGGGCGCTCGCAGCGCGCGGGCAATCCCAGACCACTATCGGATTGGGCTTCTTCGGCGCATTCACAGGAGCCACCTCCGGCAACGGCACCGTCCAAAGCCCGGCCAATCAGGCGGGCGGAATCTTCGAACTGCGCTACCTCGCCAATCCGCTCATGGGCTATGAACTCACCTATTCATACAACCGCGCTAACCAGAGCTACAGCACGAGCTCCTTCGAGCAGGGGGTGAAAGCTGGCGCGCATGAGATTACAGCCGACTGGGTGGTCTCTTTACACATCCTCGACTTCCGTCCCTTTGTTCTGGCCGGCGCGGGCGTCATCGACTTCAGGCCGGACACCGACCAGGAGGGCGTTTCCAGCGACGCACAGGCGGTCTTTGTCTACGGTGGTGGAGTCGATTGGGGCCTTCTGCCGCACCTCGGGTTGCGCGCGCAGTATCGCGGCAATCTGTACCACGCCCCCGATCTACTCAAGGCGGCCACATCAACCGATGCCTTCGCGCACAGCTCGGAGCCGGTCGTTGGAGCGTACTTCCGGTTCTAGCCCATGCTGACATAGCGGCATGGCGCGGAGTCGACCGCGCTCCGCATCATTGTCCAGAGCTACGCAGCGCCTTATGCACCGAGCCCCAAATCAGCAGCCGAGTCACACCACTGAAGATCAGCGTGAAGCCCACCAAGGTTCCGATCACCCACACCGCCGCCCGCGCGCCGTCCCACCAGATGAAGATGCCGAAGCCCAGCGCGAAGATCGCGTTCAGCAAAATCCAGTAGGCGCCCGGCAGCGACCGGTAGCCGAAGAACCCCACGATGCCGATGATTCCCTGCATGATCAGGATGATTCCCAGCACCAGAGTCAGAGTAATCAGACCGAAGGCAGGATGAACGGCGATATCGAATCCGCCGATGAGATAGATTCCGCCCACGAGCAGCCGCCAGAAGAAGGCTCCGGTGGCCTTGGCGTGGAAGGCGTCTATGAGGTGAAAAATGCCGCTGATGACAAGCAGCCAGCCTACCACAATCGCGACTCCCAGGCCCGAAAGCAGCGGCAGGCTGACCGCGATGATGCCGGCAATGATGATGAGTACAGCCCAAGCGATGGCCCAACTGCTAGCCTTTCTTAATTGGCTGCCTACTCTGGGTTCGTCCATATGCCCTCCTCATTCTCACCTAGCCGCACGGCGGCGAAGGCGCAAAATAAGATGCGGCCCGTTCTCCCGCGGTTGGGCAGGAGGCTACGGTCTGGCCGTGGCGGGCGGATGCTCTTCGCGGGTGTTTTTCGCCACAAAGGGCGCGGGCATGGTGTGGCCGCGATGGCAGGTTCCGCAAGTCACGGTCTTGTCGGCCGGGGTCGCATCCGGATCATGCACCGTCGAGAGGTACTTCGCATTGATCTCCTCGGTCATCCGAAGCATTGTCCGCGCAATGTTTTTGTCCGGCTTGGCGTCCGAGGCAAAGTTCAGGCGGTGCGCCGCCGGGTCTTCCGCATGGCAGAATGAGCACTCCACTCCGAGCGCGCCTTTGAATCCGTCCATGATCTTGATGAGCTGCTTGTCCGAGATGTTCTTCGGCAGCACCTGCAGATTGGTTGGACGCGGAAACTTGTGGTGCATATGCATCTGTCCTGGCGGCGGTGCAGGAGGAGATGCGGTCTGAGCAGCCACCGGGAGTCCTGTGATGAATGCGGCACCGAGAATAAGAGCACCGGCAGAAAGAGTGGAAGATGAGCGCATCAGGTGTGTCCTCGGAAGATTTTTAGCTGGAACGTTCGAAGCAGAATCGCCTTGCACGCAATTGTGACACAGTGACAGCAGCGTATGTGTTGAAAAGCAAAGCCCGCCAATCTGGGCGGGCTTTGATCGCTCTTGTCGCTGTCAGTTCAGGAATACGCCGGAGCGGCGTCGAAGTCTTCCTCCTCGTCCTTCAGGCCGTGGCGGCGCATCAGGCTGGGAAGGTTCTGCGAGAATGCTGAGCGCGGCATCACCATGTCGCATCCGGCTTCGACTGCCTTCACCTTCAGGTCGCCCTGCAGGTGTGAGAGGAAGCCGATGATCGCCGTGCTCTTTTTGAGCTTCGCCTTCAGTTTGGGAATCAGCGTCAGCGGCTTCGCGTTGGCGTTGTTCAGGTCAAAAACGATCAGCGAGGGTCGCTCGTTCTCCGGTGCCTCCACAATCTTCGCAACCGTGTCTTTCTCGTTCTTCAAAAAGCCGACCTTGATGCCAAGTTTCTTTGCCGTCTCCTGGATCTTGGCCAGGAAGAATAGGTCTTCAATAAAAAAGTAGATATGGATCGGTGCGTCTTCCCGGATCGGCGGCGGTGGCGGCTCCCAGGTTGCCAGCGGTTCACCAGCATAGCCGCCGCCATGCACATTGCCGTTGACCACCTCAATGGTCGAGGGCGGCGCGTCGGCAACATTACCGTTCGCTACACGATAGCTGTGGTCCATCGGCCCGACGAATACCTGTTGACGGCGCTGCTTGTTCTTGCGGCGTCCGCCGCCTCCGCCCTGGCCCTGCGACTGGCCACTTACTTTTTTATGAAAAAAGCGGCCCTGTCCGTCGCCCTTGGGTTTCTGAGTCTGGTTGCCGATGTTCTGCTGTGCCTGCTGGCCGGGCTGGGAGCCCTGTCCGTTGGCTTGTGATCCGCCTTTATTCTTGCGCCGGCGGCGACGGCGACGGCCACCTCCTCCGTTTTGGTGGGAGAGGAATTGGCCTTGCTGGGACGCTTGCTCCTCGGCCGCGGCGGCCTGGGGCTGGTTCTGCTCTGTTGTCATACCTGCACTTCCTGGTGCGTAAATCTTGATGCGTACTGCTTTGCGGGACCTGTGCTTCCGGCCCGGGGCTACCCGCATTCCCGCTCAATGTGCCGGAAAGTCCATCTGGCCTAAGGTTCCAAGTGAGCGCCCTCGCGCTGCACACGCCCGACGGCAGCCTCACGGGGCGTGGGGGACGGGCAAGGCGAATTCACAAATCCTAACGGAGACAAATGCGTTGAAACCCTGTTAAATACGTGTTCGAGTCACTACGGGTTCAGCTGTTTTCCAGCCTTCACCGGCACAGACCGGGATAAGGCGCGTCAACTCTACCTATTATCGCTGTCGAGAATCACGGCGAGCCGCCCGTTCCAAAAAAGCAGGCTTCAGCCGTTCGATAGGCTAAACAAATAATACTCCCCAGTGACTGACATGGCAAGCGGTGGAAAAACAGCCCACGAATTTGAGAGCTTAACAACAGGCGTTTTTACAAAAGACGGCACACGCCTGCCCTAAACATTTCAACTGACAGGGATTTTGATGATCCGCAGGTCTGGGCGATAAGGATGACATGCTTTCCTCCATCGCCATACAGCAAAAACCACCGCGCGGATGGCTACGGTGGTTTTTCGCTTCTTAATGGCCAGTCACTGGCCTCCCTGAAAAATGCCCTCAGCTTTTGGCTTCAGGACTTTTGCTTTCTCCGGCCCGGGCGAATCTCGTGGGATGCTGGCTCTCGGCGGCCGGAAGTCATTTCGTATGGCTCTTCTTCTAATCGGAGAGCCTGTGCGTCGCTGGCTGTCTTCACATAAGCAATCTTTATGCCGTTTGAGCGGATTAATGGAATCAATGGCTTGGGTGGAACTTACAACGGCTAAATACTGATTTCTGGAATCGCCTCAAACACCACATTCGTAAAACCATAAACCGATGTGAGCTGACGCACTGCAGAAACCTAACGTTGGCAATGTGCGCAGTAGTGCGTTCCACGCCCTGCCAGCACTATTCTCTTGATCGATCTTCCGCACAGCAAACAGGGTTCTCCGGTACGCATATACACCCGGTGCTCCAGCTGAAAGAACCCCGCCACTCCATCCGCATCCACATAATCCGAGACCGATGAGCCGCCCAGCTCGATCGCCTTGCGCAGAATCTCCTTGAGGGCGGCATGCAAGCGCAGCAGCCGTTCCGGGCCCAGCCGTCCCGCGGGTCGCGTCGGCCTGATTCCCGCCCGGAACAGGCTCTCGTCCGCGTAAATGTTGCCGACGCCGTGCAGCAGCGTCTGGTTGAGCAGCGCCGCCTTAATCGCCAGCTTCCGCCCGCGAAACAAGGCCACAAAGTCTTCCCCTGAGATGGTCAGAGGATCCCGGCCGGGACCGCGAAAGCTGCCGTTGTCCTCTATCCGGTGGAGAGTAAGCCGGCCGAACCGCCGTGGATCCACAAACCGCAGCTCGCGTCCTCCGCTCAGACCCAGGACCGCATGGGTATGCGGGGGCGCTGGAGCCTCAGGCGTGGAAACCAGAAGCCGCCCGGTCATTCCCAGATGCACAATCCACTGTGCAGACATCTTGCTCGTGCGTTCGGGCCCGCCGAGATCAAACACAATGTGCTTGCCCTCGCGATAGACCCGCTTGATCCGCATCCCGGTGAGTGCTTCGGCCATCTCCGCACGCGAAGTCTTAAAGGGCTCGTTGTACCGGCTCAGCCACACAGAGACGATCCGCTGCCCGCGCACACGCGCATGCACGCCATTGGCGACGGTTTCGACTTCAGGCAATTCAGGCATGACTGGCCGTCAAGGCAGACGCTTCGCGCCATACCTTTGAGAAAGATTGTGGCCGCTTCCGCTGGTCGCAGAACAGGCAATTTCAGAGTAACTGGTTTTGAGGATTGGACCCGGCGTCGGTTTGCAGAGATTTCCTACCGCTGTCTTGCAGGAAGCAGCAGATTGTCGATCAGGCGGGTTGTCCCCACAAAGGCTGCGACAGCGACAAGCGCGGAGTCGCGCACGTCTGCTACGTCCTCCAGCGTATCAGGGTTGACCACGCGTAGATAATCCACGCGCACACCCGGTTCCCCAGCCATCACTGCCGCTGCTGCCGCAAGCAGCTCGCGCGCGGACGTCACGTGCTCTTTCACCAACTGTTCCGCCTCGCGCAGCGCGCGGCTCAATACCAGCGCCTGTGCGCGCTCCCCGGCAGACAGATAGCGGTTGCGCGAGCTCATCGCCAGCCCATCGGGCTCGCGCACAATGGGACACACCACCAGATCCAGCCCGAAGTTCAGCTCGCGGACCATCTTCTTGAGCACCGCGACCTGTGCCGCATCCTTTTGGCCGAAAAAGGCCTTGTCCGGCTGCACGATGTTGAATAGCTTGGCCACCACTGTTGCCACGCCACGGAAATGCCCCGGGCGCGACGCGCCGTCCAGCCGCTCGCTCACACCTTCAACATCCACATACGTACTTGCACTGCCCAAATACATCTCCTCGGCCGCCGGTGCAAACACCAAGTGCACACCCTCGCGCTCCAGCGCCGCGCAGTCTTCCCCAAACGTCCGCGGATATTTGGCGAAGTCCTCATTTGGGCCAAATTGCGTAGGGTTTACGAAGATCGATACCACCACGGCATCGCACGCGGCCCGCGCCGCCCGCACCAGTGACAGATGCCCCTCATGCAGCGCACCCATCGTCGGAACCAGCCCGACCACAAGTCGGCGCCGTCGCAACTCGCGCAATGTTGTGCGGATCTCGGCAATCGTGTGCGCAATTGGAAGTGTCGTGGCCTGTTGTCCCAATGGAACTCCTCACTTCGCCTGATTCGATTCAGAAATTGCAGTTCGGATTCACGACCAACCGAACTTGCGGCAACACCAGACCCTCAGTCCGGACGCCGCACATCCGCGACGGCGGCTACGCTTTGCGCAACCCCGCAGCCGCCATCACCGGCATTGACTTCGACGGCATGTGGTAGCTCTCAGCGTCGGTTGGGAATGCGCGGTCTTCCACATCCCGCTTGTAGCCGGCAATCGCCGCGCGGAACAGCGCCGCAGCATCGCCATACTGGCGAACAAACTTGGCCGGAGGCGTGAACGTAAGGTTCACCAGATCGTGAAAGACAACGATCTGCCCGTCGCAGTCCGGCCCCGCACCGATGCCGATGGTGGGAACATGTAACTGAGCCGTGATGTCGGCGGCGACTTCACGCGGCATGCCTTCGAGCACAATGGCAGCGGCACCTGCAGCCTCCAGCATGCGCGCATCGCGGGCCAACTCTTCGGCGGCTGCCTGCGTCTTGCCCTGAACCTTGTATCCTCCCATACGATGCACCGCCTGTGGCGTGAGCCCCAGATGCCCGATCACGGGAACCTCCGCCGCAACCAGCCGCTCCACGAGCTCGCAGCGCACTGCGCCACCCTCGATTTTCACCGCCTCCGCTCCGGCTTCCTTGACGAAGCGGACAGCGTTGCCAACGGCGTCATAGATGCTGCCGTGATACGAGCCATACGGCATGTCCACCGCGACAATGGCGCGCTTGACCGCACGGCGTACGGCGCGCGTGTGGTGCAGCATTTCGTCTACAGTCACAGGCAGGGTTGTCTCGTAACCCATGACCACCATGGCCAGCGAGTCGCCGACGAGAATCAAGTCGACTCCGGCCTCATCCACCAGCCGCGCTGTGGCGTAGTCATACGCCGTCAAGGCGCAAATCGGTGTGTGCGCCTGCTTCTTTTCCTGTAATGTCTGGAAGGTAACTTTGGATGGCGTGCCCGTTCCGGCGCCGCCTGCGCGGAAATTTGTAATGCTCATATCGTCTCCAGTGCAGCTTCCTCATAAGGAGGAATGCCGCCCGTGCCCGATATCTGACGATACGCTCCGTCAACCCTGAAGTAAAGCCGCGAACGCCATCGCCGCCGCGGCTTTTCCGTCTACCGCGTTTTGCCGTTGTGTTTATCGCGGTATATACGCCGTGATTCCTGGTTCTGCTGCTGGTGGATCGTCCTGCGGTCCTGCTTAGTCAGGTGCCCGTTGTCCTGCGCCCTCATCCCGCGTTCTTCGTGGTTGATGCCTCGCTCCTGATGCTCAAGCCGCGACGTCTCGCCGGGCGTGAGTTTGCCGTTCTTCACGCCGTTGCCGATGCGTTCCTGCTGATCATGTTTGCGCTGATTGATGTTGTAGTCATTCTTTCCCGGAGTCGATGTCGTCTGCGCCATCATGACGGCGGGCGATGTCGCAACTGCAACCGCAAGCAAGAGTGCTTTCACGTTCATGGACTTTCTCCTCACGTACTTCTCGTTCATCCCCGGCCGGATTCGCACCGCGTTCCAGCCGGTTACGACTAGCTCAGACACTGCACCAATATGATTGTTGCTATGGAGCGAATTTTTTTTACTGAAAGCACGCGTCCGTATTCCGGAGGCACGCACCAGAGCCTATTCGTTTGTTTTGCCCGTGTCTGTGTCTTTCGCGTCGACTCGCTTTGATTCCGGTGAGCCCTCCTGACGCAGAAAAATGGTGAGAAAGATATACAGCGCGATTGCCATGTACTCTGCCTCCCACGTTTGCAGCGTGGAGAACCAGAACTTTGATGAAACAGAAAATGCAGCCACCGTCAGGGGGGCCTGATGGGTCAGTGCGCGCTGCTCGTTGTATGCGGCGGCACCTGAATATAGGTGAAGGACGAACGTAACGAGGAACAGGGCCACAAAGGCGAGCGAAAGGGAATTGCGATAAACCCAGCCGGCTCGCCACCCGGAAGCGGTCTTTTTGCTGTGCGTGGATGATCGGCCGGCGTGGCCCCGTTTTTTCGGGTCGATCGAGTGGGCCGCACCGCGCGCCCGAAGAAAGACGCTGAATATAATCAGCGACCCAAGCTGAAGGATCGCCGCCTGCCAGTTTGCAAAGACGCCCTGCAGAAAGTTGCCTGTTTTGATGTAGCTCCAGTAACCAACGGACACCAGTCCGTGAGCTGCGCGTGTTTCGTTGAATGCCAGAGAACCAGCAATCGCCTGGCCGATGAGAAAAGCCACAAACAGAAAAATGAATATAAGCAGAAGGCCGTGATCGTGAAGAAATTCCAGTGATCGTTTCATGAAGGACGTTTCCCGAGATACACAAGCCAGCACGCTTCGGTTCTTTCGCTGCGCTCCTGGCTGGTTCACCAGCTTTGATTCCGGTTATGCACATTCATGTCGCCTAAGCGCCAACAGCCGAGCGGTATGTTAGCGTCCGTCTTACACTGAAGCTATCCGCATGTTTCTTACGCCCATAAACCTTGCGGCTGCGCTTGCACTTACCCCTTATTTCGCCGCCGCTTTTTTCCCAGAGCAAACGATTGCCGCGTTCCGACGCATACCCTCCATCGCGCGGCTCATCGTTCCGGCGTCATTGTGCATTCCTTATGTGCTCGTTGCTGTGCCCGCACACATCTTTCATTGGCTCTGGTTCGCGCTTTATGCAGTGTTGCCCGTCGCGATCTCTGCCCTTCTGGCACGCGCTTGCGTTGCCGATCCTGAACAGCGTGGGAACTGGCGCGATTTCCTCGTACTCGCCGTGATCGGCTTTGCTGTCGATCTTCGCTGGTTCCAGCCCGCATGGCCCGTGCGCTTTGCAGTCTTCAACAAAGTGTTACTGCTCGACGCCGGCATCTACGCGCTCTTCATCATCCGCGGCATTACCGGAGCTGGCTTCAACCTCCGCTTTCGCGTACGCGACCTCGGTATCGGACTGCGCGAGTTCGCCTTTTACGCGCCCATCGCCATCCCGCTGGGCCTCGCCCTTGGCTTCCTGCACATTCATCCCGCATGGCACGGCACATTCCACGCCATCGAAGCCTACGTCTTCAGCTTTTTCTTCATTGCGGTTCCTGAAGAGCTTTTCTTCCGCGGCTGGCTGCAAAATCTCTTAGAGCGCCGCATCGGAAGAGTCTGGGCGCTCTTGCTCACCGCTGCTCTCTTCGGCCTCTCCCACTGGAACAAGCGCGCGCTGCACTTTAACTGGCGCTATGTTCTGCTCGCCGCCATCGCCGGAATCTTCTATGGGCGCGCCTGGCGCAGCGAGCGCCGCGTGGGGGCCTCGGCGCTCACCCATGCCACCGTCGATACGCTTTGGGGGCTTTTCTTCCAGTGATGATGCATGCTGTATGGCCTGTATGTCAGATATCCCAGGCCCACGCGCATGTTGTGGTCCGTCCTGCCCGGCACTGTGATCGCAACACAGATGCCCAGCACCGCGTGCGCCAGCCCCAGCGTGTATACATTGCGGTAGCGCAGGAAGACGGCGCACGCCACCGATCCCCACACAACCACCAGCGGCATCAGCACTGGGTTGGGTATGTGCGCCAGTGTGAATAGTCCGACTGTTGTCAGCACCGCCGCTGTTTTGTTCGGCAACAAACGCAGGAGGCGCAGAAGGAAGAAATCGAGCAGCAGAAATTCCTGAAGCACCGCCCACACTCCGTACGTCCAGAAGCGCCGCACGAACAGCAACGGCGCGTCCGGGGCGTGCAGTGTATGGAGCCTTGCGCTCACGGCCACTGCGACGACCGCAAGCAGCAAGGCCACTCCAGCCACCCACAGCGACCGCGCAAAACCGCGCTCGCGCAACCCCATGACCGTCCAGCCATCGAAGGACCGGATGGTTGAGACAAGCACCCACGCCAGCGCAGTCCAGTCGCATACGAACTGCCAGGGCCGCGGCGTCCAGAGCGCCGCCAGAATCAGCCCATAGCCAACGCCAAGTTCCAGCAGGTCACGTCGCCGCCGTTCCGCGGCGCGCACGCCGTTGTTCTTGGAAACGGGGAACAGTTTGTCCGCCGTCGAGCTCATGCTGCATTAGACAGCAAAATGTCTCCTGACGGCATACGGGGCGCTCGTTCTTGTTCACTCCACAAATAATCAGGCGCTTTCCGGTTGGCGTACCTTCGCTGCTTCGCGCAAGCGCTGATTCAAGACCAGCAGCTCGCCCACAAGGAGGCGCAGCCGGCCGTTCTCCGTCTCCAGCTCGCAAACGCGGCAGTGCAGATCGACTGCCGGTTCCGCACTCGCCTCATGCGCGAGCACGTGCCGCCGAGCGGCTTGAGCAATATAGCCTGTGTCAGCCTCCATCAGAATTGCTCCCTTAAACGGATTCAACGTCCCGCGCTGCCGCATCAATGATCGCCGCGATCTTGCTGATCTGTTCCGGCGACAAGTTTCCTTGGGCGAACCGCAGCTTCAGCGCCATCTTGAAGTTGTGGATCGCCCGCATAATCTGGGGTGCGCGCCCACTTCCGAACGCCTCACCCATCTCGCGAATACGCCGGAGAAGGCCCTCAATCAGCTGTTTGTTGGATTCCAGTTCCTTCCGTCCGGTGTCGGTGATTGTGTAAAGTTTCTTGCCACCCTCGGCCACGACTGTTGCCAAGCCCTCATCTTCAAGCTGGCTCAGTGTGGGATAGATGACCCCGGCGCTGGGCGCATACGCGCCGCCCATCTGCTCTCCAATGCCCTTCATGATCTCGTAGCCGTGCGCCGGCTTCTCGGCAATGTAGCTCAGGATCACAAAGCGCAGCTCGCCGCTTTCAAACAGCCGCCCGCCAAATTCCCGGCCAAAGCGATGGCGGCCCTGATGTCTTCCCCAGTGCTCGCCCATTTCGGCCCAAAAGCCGCCGCGGCCGCCGCGGAAATATTTCCTGGCCGTGCAAGCCTGCGCCGCATCTTCAAATTGACTTCTAAAATTGCGTCCAAACATATGACCTGCTCCTAACTGTTCTACGATATATCGTAGAACAGACTATAAGATATATCTAAACAGTATTTTGATGCAAATATTCTGTGGGAAACTCTTCCAGCGCTTTGAACTGTCCAGATTTCTCCGGAGCAACCACCCCGCAGCCAGTCGTGCTCTCACCGGGGTATGGACAAAGTAGTTAACCTTCCCCCGCCGTCCGAATCAGAGACCAACTTTTGGAAAGGGTTCCTGCTGGGAACCATGGCTGGAATGGTCGTCGCCGCCTACACCTATGTTATGACTGACTTTAACTTTCACAAGCCCATACGGCGTTCTGCGCCGACGACGCCCATCGCGCAAAGACCGGCAGCCTGAGCCGGGGCGCTAACTCTTCCACTTGTTCAGGAAAGAGGTGAGCGAAGCCGAGTCGAGGTGACGCATGTCTTCAAACTCGCCGTGCTGCTGGCTGTAGAGCAGTTTGCCGTGTGAGCTCAGAACCGCGAGCGCCGGAACGCCGCGCTTCAGAGGGATGTTGTATTTCTGGGCGAGGTCGAGGTTTTTGTCGAAGCGCCCTACGTCGACGTGAACGACGACGAAGTGTTGCGCGACGATCTCGCTGTTCGGTGACTGGTGCATGTAGATGTCGAGTACCTGGCAGTCGCCGCACCAGTTACCGCCAAAGTCCAAAATGATCCGCTTGTGCTCTCGCGTTGCAGTGTGAATTGCCTGCGTGATGTCGGCATGCGCGTCCGCTGTCGCGGAGTAGATGATGCGGTACTGGGCTGAGGCAAAGGCTCCGGTGGACAGAATGACGAGAGCGACAACAGCATTGCGTGCGGCACGAAACATCAGGAGCACCTCCAGCTGACAAACTGAACATCAGACCAGCGGGACACAGAACTGGTTACAGTCTGTCATAATCTCCTGCGAAAGCAAACGCCGGGCACTCCAAAGTTCGTTGCCCGATGCGGCGAGTCCCGCGTATTGTGGATGGCATGAAACGCCTTCGCTGGTCTGCTGCTCTTTTTGCTCTTGCTTCTACGACCGCCTTTGCGCAAACCCCAACCCGCCCGCCCATCACGGGCGTCTCGCACATAACCGTCTATACCAGCGATCCGGCGAAGTCAGAACACTTCTATGTACATGACATCGGCCTCAAAAAAGGCCCCGATCCTGAGAACCCTGCGGGAGTCCGCTACTACGTCAACCCTTCCCAGTTTGTTGAGGTGCTGCCGCTGCCCGCCGATGCAGGCAACTCGCGCTTCGACAGCCTCGGCTACAAGACCACCAACGCGGAAGCGCTGCGCAAGTATCTCGCCGCACACCGCTATGCAGTTCCGGGCCACATCGAGAAAGGCTCCGACGGCAGCCGCTGGTTTGACGTGACGGATCCGGAGGGCAACAAGGTCGAGTTCAACCAGGCCGCGCCTCAACCCATCAGCATGGAAGGTTCCGACCCGATCGGGATTCACATTATTCACGCCGGCATGCGCGTGCACAGCAGAGCAGCAGAGGACACCTTCTACCGTGCGCTGCTCGGCTTCCGCCCCTACTGGTACGGTGGCATGCATCCTGGCAAGATCGACTGGGTCTCGCAGCAGGTACCCAATGGCCACGACTGGCTGGAGTACATGCTCGAAGCCGGCAATGGGCCGATCTCTCAACGCGAATACGGCGTGCTAGATCACTTCTCGATTGGCATTGTGAATATGGAGAAGGCTGTCACCACGCTCGACTCTGAGGGCCGTCTCGACAACCAGCACACACCCATGCAGATTGGCAAAGACGGCAAGTGGCAGTACAACCTCTTCGATCCTGACGGTACTCGCGTGGAGCTGATGGAGTTCACGCCCGTCGAAAAGCCCTGCTGCTCACCGTTTACTGCGGCTAATCCGTTACCAACGGAACACTAAAACGCCACTTGCGTGGGCAAATCGTGCGCGAAGCGCGTATGCCGGGACAGCCGGTCGCCGCTTAGGAGACTTCTTGTGCCAACAGGGAGTCACCGCGCGTACGGCCACTCGTATACGACTACGCCCAGGTTGTTCAGCAGCTCAATGGTGGCTTCTACATTCCGGCGAATCTGCACGCGGTCGCTGGGCACCTCGTTCGGGTCTTCTTCAAGTGCGACTACGCGTCCGTAGGGCCACGAGTCTTCGGGAATCGAGGCCAGCGCTTCAGACAGGTCGCTCAGCCTCAGGTCGAGCACGCGCTTGCGGGCGTTGACCGGCTGAAGCAGATGTCCGGGCAACAGGCTGCTTTGCGGTGGTGGCGGATACATGACCTGCAGCGTCACTATCCTTTTGGAAACGACCAGAAAGGGGTTCTGCCAGTCATTCCGGCTGCGAATCATCATGTAGCGGCTCTTGGCCGGCGGCGGAATGTCCTCGAGCAGGGCCCGGTCCGAAGCCTGCTCCTTGCGCTCCGCCTGGACCTGCTGCGGAGAGGGAGCCAAACTGCTCTTTGCACGACTCTGGCAACCGGCGGTCGCGCCAAGCGCGGCCAGCGCAACTACAGCGCGGAGGAGGCGAAATCGGTTCATGACCCGTGCAACATCAGCATACCGCGCTAACTTGCGTGCCGGGAATTTTTGCAGTCATAGTTACCTGTTACGCCACTTCGGCGCGCGCTTTTCGAGGAACGCTCGGGTACCCTCGGCCTTGTCCTCCGTGCCGCAGCACAGCCCGAACCTCGCCGCTTCCTGCGCCTGGCCCTCATCCATCGGAAGATCGTACCCCGCGTGCACCGCCGCAATGCACTCTCGTACCGCAATGGGAGCCATCCCAGCAATCGTCTTCGCGATCGTCCTAGCGCGCGGCATTAACTCCGATGCAGGCGTTACCTCGTCGACCAGCCCGATGCGCAGCGCTTCCGCTGCGGAGACCATCTCGCCCGTAAGCATCATCTTCAACGCCGCACCTTTGCCCACCAATCTGGGCAGCCGCTGTGTCCCGCCATAGCCCGGAATCAGCCCCAGCTTCACCTCCGGCTGTCCCAGCCGCGCCGACTCGCACGCAATGCGGATCGTAGCCGCAAGGGCGAGCTCGCATCCGCCGCCGAGCGCAAATCCGTTGATGGCAGCAATCACGGGCTTGCCCAGATTCTCTATCCGGCTGAAAATGCGCTGCCCGCGCTCCGCCAGAAGCTGGCCCTCGCTCTGCGAGACTGCAGCCAGCTCTTCAATGTCCGCGCCCGCGGCAAACGCCTTCTCGCCCGCGCCGGTCACAATCACCGCTCGCACAGCGTCATCCTCGCTGAGTACCGGCAGTGTGGCGTCGAGCTCTGACAAGAGCGCCGCGTTCAAGGCGTTCAACACCTTCGGACGGTTCAGCGTAATCACGGCCACCGCGTCCAATATCTCAACCAATAAATGTTCGTTTTGCATGACCAACGAGTGTAGCAAATCAATATTGGCCGCAGTAGCGACGAACCAATCCCGCCTGCCGTAAACTTATGTTTCCGCCCGCAGCGCGAAGTCGGGCGTACCCAAAATCTATGTCATCCTTCACTCCGCGCACGACCTCTACATCTCACTCCTTGCATTTCAACACAGCCCGCAGACTCCGCCTCATCCCCGCGCTCTGTCTGCCTCTGCTGTTTGTCACTGGCTGCGGAGTCACTCCCGGACCCGGCTCCGATTCGTCGCAGTCGCCGCCCACGCAGCCCCCTCCCGTGACCTCGCAAAGCGGACTGGTCACCATCAGTCCGCAGTACGCCGCCGTGCTGCCCAGTGGTACCGTTCAGTTCACCGCCAGCGTCAACGCCTCCGGCTCCCAACCACTTGAATGGCTTGTGAATGGAGTTTCCGGAGGCAACGCGACCATCGGCACCGTCAGCCCCTCGGGAATCTACACCGCTCCGGCCTCCATTCCACTGAGCGAAAACGTCACGGTGACCGCAGCTCTCGTTGCCTCGCCCACGCAGAACTACGCCACCGCGGTCACCTCAATCATCAATCCCGGCATCGTCTCTACCACGCAGAACCCGCAAGTTGCCGAGTACTCGATCTACCTACCCGCTCCCGGCCAGGTGGCCGTCGACTTTGGCAAGTCCACCAGTTACGGACTCAACACATGGCAGGTCCCCACTCCATCGGCAAATGGCGGCCAGATCAACATCCTCGTCGCCGGAATGCTCGCCAAGTCCCTTTATCACATGCAGGGGCAGATCGTCCTCAATGACGGCGCCACGCTTGCCGACACTGACCACACCTTCACAACGGGAACCCCGCCCGGCACCGCGACCGTCAACGTCACATCGACCGGAACGCCGCAGCCCGGCATCGAAATGTGGAACACCCTCATTCCAACCGAGCCCGCCTCGGCCTTCGCGACTGACCTGAAGGGCAACGTCATCTGGACCTACCCGGCTCAGGGCTCGACCATCGATCTTCTGCAAGGCATCCAGTTGCTGCCCAACGGAGACCTCCTTGTTCTAATTGCGCCGCTTTCGTCGCTTAAGACCACCAGCACTATCAACAGCGGCACGACCATCGATGCGGTCCGCGAAATCGACCTTGCCGGCAACACCGTGCGCGAAATCACCATGGACGAGCTCAACCAGAGCCTCGCCGCCGAGGGCTACAATCTCCAGCTCAAGAGCTTCCATCACAACGTGCTCGTCCTTCCGAACGGACACTGGGTCCTCATGGCCGCCTACCCTAAAACCTTCACCAACCTTCCTGGATATCCCGGCGCCACAAGCGTCCTCGGCGACGTTCTGGTTGACGTTGATCAGAACAATCATCCCGACTGGGTCTGGGACTCGTTCGACCACCTCGACGTCAACCGCCATCCCATGAACTTTCCCGACTGGACCCACTCCAATTACATGCTCTACTCAAAGGACGACGGCAACATCCTGCTCTCGATGCGCCACCAGAACTGGATCATCAAGATCGACTTTGAGAACGGGCAGGGATCGGGCAATATCATCTGGCGGCTCGGCGAGGGTGGAGATTTCAAGCTCGAAGGCGGCGTTGACCCCACCGACTGGTTCTATGCCCAACATGGCATGGGTTTTTTCTCGCCCAACACCACCGGTGTCTTCGATCTCGGCCTCATGGATAACGGCAACGATCGCACCTTCCCGCCGCCGACCGGACAGGTGCTTTGCAAACCCGATGCTCCGACCACGGTCGACTGCTACTCGACGATGCCCATCCTGCAGATCGACGAGTCGAACATGACCGCAACCATGCTCATCCACTACGTTCCGCCGCCCAGCTACTTCAGCTTCTTCGGCGGAAATGCCCAACAGCTCGCTAACGGAGACATTCAGGTCGACTTCTGCTCGCCACTTTCTGGAGCCATCGTGCAGGAGTTCGACCCAACCGGTAAAAATCTCGTCTGGCAGGCCACCACACCGATGTCAGACCAGTTCATCGTCGAGCGCCTGCCGAGCTTGTATCCAGGCGTGCAGTGGCCATGAGGCAAGTGCGATCAGAAACAAGCAGGCTGGATAAGCGAAATGAAAGCCACAGGCGTCAAGCTGTCCAGACTCCGGATACCCGGCCTCGGACCAGCCTTTTATATCCTGCTGCTAAGTAATTTAATATGTGCGCCATGCAATCATTGATAACAGCATCTGTAGCAAAAGAAAACCCCTTCGCCAGCGAGGCGAAGGGGCAGGATGGCAGCTCGATATGGGGCAGAAATGTGCCACCATACCGAGCATGTGCAAACCTTGTTGAGGACCCTCAGTCCGCCAGTGGCATTAGTTGCCGGACTGAGTGGCGGTCGGAGCGTTCCGGACAACCAGTGTCACGTCGTTCAGCTCGACGCTCTGCAGGTAGCTAGCGCCGTTCACGCTGATCGTCGAAATCGCCGTATCGGGATTCTTCTGGGCCACGATCTCTGCCGGCACCGTAACCGAATGCTTGCTGCCAGCAGCGAACGTCAGTTGCGCGTCCGACCCTGTTCCGGTCCAGGTAATCTTTACCGGTCCGGCGGGTACCGTTGCGGAGCCGACCTGCACGGGGTGCGGGAAGTCGACTGTCTTTGAATTCTTGGCGGCATGCGCAGCGAATGTGAACACAAGAGCCAGTAAGCCAACACCGAATTTCTTCATGAAATGATCTCCTTCGTCTTCAGGAACTGGATTACCCGCGTCTTTGCAACTCGCTTCAAAGACAGTTCGGGATAGTCTCAATTTAGGCATACGGTTGGCACGAAAAAAGCTCCATCGGGTAGCAAGTCGCGCCGCTACAGCACTAAGTATTGTTTTCACGGGAGTTGCTGCAGCGGGTACGCCCTGTCGCAGGGCACGTATCATACGTGTTTTGCCGTCTGAAGAGCATGACCTGCAGCTCGGGGGCGCGACGCGAGCGAGATTTAACCCGGTTTTGAATCGGTTTGAAACCGGCCCGCAGCTAGAACCCGCGTGACGGGCGGCAGGGCCTTTACCAGGTCTCTACGGCGACGATCTCCGGAGGCCCGGGATTCCCCTCAATAACATTGGTTCTGATCACTGCCTCCAGATTCTTCTGGTCCCAGTCCTTGGGAGCCCTGGCCAGCATTGCGTTCAGATACGTCGGGTTATACAGAACTTCGCTGGCTGCTTCTGTGCCTTCGCCCATAATGCCTGCGGCAATGATCACGGGCTCTCCGGTCACACTGTCGTGAATGCGCGCCACGATCGCATAGTCTGTCGCCACCGTCCGGTCAGGCGCTGCCCACTGTAGCGTCCAGAATCGGTGGGGGTTCTTGCGGCCCACCAGTCTGCGCATGCCGTCCGAGTCGTCGAAGCCGAAGGGCAGATTCTGCGTAATGCGCATCGTCCACGCATTGTCGAACGCGCCGATGAGCACAATCGGTCCCTCGCGCAGCTGCGCAAAGCTGGCGTTCTGGGCCGAAACCACACGGAAAGCATCGTGACGGGGAACCAGCGGCACAATAGCATGTGCCAGCGTTACGACATCGGACTGGTCCAAGCCTCCAGCGATGGGCACGCCGTCCGGCATCCTGTCCTGCCGGTCAATCGAATCCACCGGTTGGCCGAGGCAGTAGGTGACCGGGTTTTG
>Ga0335074_10003331_pt1 | contig 21903 bp, 18 predicted proteins | sample Lox_Sample_23_FD_206715 | JGI IMG/M metagenome (GOLD analysis project Ga0335074, IMG submission 206715) | Soil microbial communities from Loxahatchee National Wildlife Refuge, Florida, United States - Lox_Sample_2.3 | ecosystem: Environmental > Terrestrial > Soil > Wetlands | place: USA... | reverse complement strand
CAACCTTCGCCATCTGGGAGATCGGATCCTCGTTCCGGATAGACGAAACCCGCTGGGATATCTATAGGACAGTGGCCCAATGCCTGACATCCGCGGATGTCCTGACCGAGATCGAGCGTCGAACCGGTATCCAAAACTGGGCCCATATCACCTGATCGGCCGGCGTCACATGACGTGGACAAGGTCATACCTGCGTCGCCGATATACAAGCCGGCGCGACTGGTGGCGTTCGATACCACTAGCCGCAATTCCAATCTCGTCGACGTCGGACGTGGATGGCGTCGTACGCACGACGTGCCGTATCGGACTAGGAGCCGCTGCCCACGGCTAAGGGTCGCCTGGGCCGGCGAACCGCTCTCACCTTTCCGCTGCTCCCACCTCCACAGAAGAACTGATCGGCACCATCGGACTCGAGTCCCGACACGCCCACCCCTGGAGGCATCTCGAGCCGATCCAGAACCTCTCCTGTTCGAGGATCTACGCGCCGCAGATCACTCTCATCACCTTCCCAGGTGCCGTGCCAAAGCTCGCCGTCGATCCAGGTAACGCCGGTGACGAAACGGTTGGACTCGATGCTGCGAAGGATCGCCCCGGTTTGCGGGTCGATCTGATAGATCCTCCGGTCGCGGGACTGCCCCACCCAGAGCGTCCCTTCGGCCCATGCAAGCCCCGAGTCACTGCCGCCGGGCGCGGGGATCGTGGCGAGCACACGGCCGGTCTTCGGGTCGATCTTCTGGATGCGACCCCCGGCGAGCTGAAAGAAGTGCCGGCCGTCGAACGCCGTTCCCGCATGTGCGGCGACATCGATCGATCGAGCTGTCTCGCCGCTCGCCGGATCGAGGGCGTTCAGCCTGTCTCCGGACGCGAACCAGACACGCCGGCCGTCGAACGTAACCCCATGCACGCTGTCGACACCCGGAAAAGGGCCATACTCGCGGAGGATTTCAGCTTCCTCTGATCGTTCCATGCTTCCATCCTGTGTTCAGTTTCTGTCATTGCCAGGCGATCTGGTCACCCGGCAGTGGAGCAGGCAGTAACAGGGTCGTCGAGAATCCCGGCACGGGCGGGGTCACCCAACGACGCGCCCGCCCACGACCAAACGACTGCACCTTGCCTGCCGCCGCGAGCGAGTCGAGCGCCCGCTGCACGGTGCGCTGGCTGGCGCCAAGTGCAAGCGCGAGGGCCGAGCTCGACCATGACTCGCCGTCCGCGAGGAAGGCGAGCACCGCCGCATGCTGCTCTTCGACGGGCCGGGCCAGCACGACCACCTCGCGTGCACGGCGCGGCGTTAGCGCAAATCCGCGCTTCGTCGCGCTCACGTCGGCCAGCGCCCGCAGCACCTTGCGAAGCCGCCCGACTTCGACCCGCAACCGTGCGCGATGCGAGTCATCGACGTGCCTCGCCCGGAAGGCGCGGGCGAGGAGGGTGGCCCTTGGGACGTCTCCGGGCCAGGCTTCGCCCAGCGCGCGGGCGAGCGCGAACAACACCGGACGCTTGGCGAGCGAGACCACCGTGCGTGCGTCACGCACAACGTGACGGCACGCGTCCACGACAAGCGCTTTCGATGCCTGCAGCGCCTCGACACCCTCAAGCAGCAGAGGGCGTTCCTCGCCACGGGCAATCAGGCGCGCCGCGGGCTTGTTCAGCACGAGGGATGCACTTTCCACCTCCGCGGTCAGCGCCGGGATGTCCGCCTCGCGCGCGGCACGCTCGGCCCGGGCGAGCGCAGTACGCGCAGCCGTGACCTGAAGGCGTCGCATCGCGATCCCGGCAACGACCAGCTCGTGAACGGTCCTATGCGCGGGCGGAAGGGGCACAGAATCGAGCTCGGCAAGCGTCCGCTCAGCCTCGTCGAGGCGCCCGATCAGCAGCAGTCGCCGGGCCTCGAGATACCGCGCATGCGCGGCGTTCCCCCGGTCGCCATACTGTTCGAGCGTTGCCCGCGCCGCGTCGAGCGCCTTTGCCGGCCAGCCGAGGTCGCGCGAGGCAAGCGCGATCTCGGCCTCGGCGACGACACACCTGGCGCGGGCGACGGCCTCTTTCGGACCGAAGGCACGCGCCGCCCGTCGCAGGAGTACTTTCGCTCGATCCAGGTCGCCGAGCTGCGCCATCGCGATGCCGCGAAGCGCAAGCGCGGGCGGGTCGTCGCGCAGAGCGACCCGGTTCAGTGCGCCAAGGGGATCACCCGCGGTGAGCGCACGTCCCGCGGCGGCGATCAGCGAGTCCATCCGAATCGCGCCATACTTGTAGTTGAGCCGGTTGTCTCACCCCGAGGTCTGACGTTCGAGTGCCTCACGCAAGGCGTCGACCTCCTCGATGAGTGCTTTGGCTTGCTTGTCGCCGAGACCGGTCGCGCTGCGGACACACTGTACAATGTCCGAGGCGCGCAGGCGCAGCTTTCGCCCGGCCTCGGTCAGGTTGATGCGAACCTGGCGTTCGTCGGCGGAATCCCGATTTCGCCTGATATAGCCGAGCGCTTCCAATCGCTTCAGCATCGGGGTTAGGGTATTCGACTGCAGAAAGAGCTGGCGACCGAGGTCCCCGACCGTTTGACCGTCCTGCGCCCATAAAAGGACCATGGCGATGAATTGGGGGTACGTGAGGTCGAGTTCCCTCAGCAGCGGTTGGTACACGCGATTGAACGCGTGGCTCGCTGAATACATGGCGAAGCACAGGAATTCGCCAAGCTCCAAGGGCGCGCTCGTCGAAGGCTCGTGTCGTCGGTTTTTCATCGTGTGCAGTCTTCACCCGGAATTGAACACATAGATCGCGCGCGATGTAAGCGCAAGCGCTTGACTTATCTCCCCGTGCATCGGATACGATCAAATCGTGCACGACTTAATGGAGCGAACCTGCCGAGGTCAGACAATGAATCCCGCCACGCTACCGGCCCGAACGAACGGGCATGGCAAGGTCTGCAGCCGTGTTCACGGTGCCGGAATTCTGCGGCAAGCGCGCGCCGCAGCCGTGAGAGCGAGTTCATCCGAATCCCGCCACACTTGTCACTCTCACCGCTCGATGCCCGGTCCCTATCTCACGGTTCGCCAAGCACCGGGTCATCTCAGTTCCGGCTCGGGGGGCTACCCGGAAGGCCCAGGTAACACGGGTGTTCCTAATTGCGCTCAGCGCCCGAGGGCTGCCAAGTTGGCGGTCCCGAACGCGAAAAGGGAGCGAATTCGAAGGGTTGTCTCACCGAGCAGCTTTCGCAGGAGGCAGGCATCATGAAGATGGTGCAACGATCGGAAGCAGTTCCCCCGATCTTCATCGGCAGGTGGACACCCAAGGTTCTGTTTTCGTTGAAAGAGAGACCTTGTCGACACGGACAGTTGCGCCGCCAGCTCGGAAGCGTCTCTCAGCGGATGCTGACCAGAACCCTGCGCAATCTCGAATCCACCGGACTGATCGCCAGGCAGGTGACAAAGTCGAACACTATTGCCGTCGAGTACTCGCTGACACATCTGGGAAGGACATTCGTCATCCCACTCGAAGGTGTTTGCCAATGGGCGAGACGACACGGCAGGGAGGTGACTGCTGACGTGCGTCTTCAAAAAACGGACCGCACGCAATGAGCCCAAGGGAGAAAACAGACAATGACGACGCACACAACCGGGAGACGCGAAGAATGGCTAACGGCGCGGCTCGAGCTGCTCAATGCGGAGAAGGAGCTGACCCGGCGAAGCGACGAGCTGGCGCGGCGGCGGCAGGAGCTGCCGTGGGTCCAGATCGGCAAGGAGTACCGGTTCGAGACCGATGAAGGGAACGCCTCGCTCGAAGACCTCTTCAAGGGGCGCTCGCAGCTCCTCGTTTACCACTTCATGTTCGGGCCCGACTGGCAGGCGGGCTGCCCTTCGTGCTCGATGATCGCGGACGCTTTCAATGGCTCTGCGATTCACCTGGCCAACCATGACGTGATGCTGTGGGCGGTGTCGCGTGCGCCGCTTGCGAAGTTGCAGGCGTACAAGCAGCGGATGGGCTGGACTTTCCCCTGGGCCTCCTCGTTCGGCAGCGACTTCAATTCCGATTTCAGTGTCTGGATCACCGAAGAAAAGCAGCGCGAGGGCGCCGAATACAATTACCGGACCGAGGTACCGACGAGCGACGTATTTCGGTGGCGCGCGGGCCAGGAGAGTGGGGGCGAGGGGGCGGAACACAGACTTTCCGCCACCTGCGGAGTCGACGCACTCACCTATCATCGTGACCGGCCGGGCATGAGCGCATTCGTGCTCGAGGACGACGTCGTCTACCACAGCTATTCCACCTATGCGCGCGGCGTGGACGTCTTCTTTGGCATCTATCACTGGCTCGATCGGGCCCCCAAGGGACGCAATGAGACGGGCGTCTGGTGGCGCCGTCATGACGAGTACGACGAGCGCTGAACGCAACCCGAAGCAGATGAAGATCCCAGGTTGAACAGATTAGCTGAGAAAGTCAGGAAAGAAGGTCAGAACGCCATGAACAAGCCACCGATTGTGTCGCCGCAAGAATGGGAGGCTGCGCGCGAGCAGCTTCTCGCCAAGGAGAAGGCCCTGACCCGCGCTCGTGACGCGCTGGCAGCCGAGCGTCGGCGAATGCCGCGGATGGCAGTGGAAAAGTCTTACGTGTTCGAAGGACCGGACGGCAGGGTGAGCCTGCTCGACGTGTTCGAGGGTCGCCGCCAATTGATCATCTACCGCGCCTTCTTCGAGCCCGGGGTGTTCGGCTGGCCCGATCATGCCTGCCGCGGCTGTTCCTTCGGCGCCGACCAGGTCGCCCACCTCGCCCATCTGAACGCCCGCGACACCACTCTCGCTTACGCCTCGCGCGCCCCGCAGGCCGACATCGCGCGCCTGAAGGCGCGCATGGGCTGGGAGATGCCGTGGTACACCATCACGGACAGCTTCGACGCCGACTTCGGGGTCGATGAATGGCACGGCCACAATGCGTTCATCCGCGACGGCGAGCGCGTGTTCCGCACCTACTTCATCAACAGCCGTGGTGACGAGGCGATGGGCACTACCTGGAGCTACCTCGATATGACGGCCCTGGGGCGTCAGGAGACGTGGGAGGACTCGCCGGAGGGCTACCCGCAGAGCGGACCGTACAAGTGGTGGAACTGGCACGACAGTTACGTTCCCGACGCCGCGCCCGACCCGAAATGGGTCGAGGTGTCGGATGCCGGAGAGGCTGCCTTCCGAAAGCGCGACCCAGAGGCGAAAGCTTAACTGAGGTCAGCCAGGGAGAGAACAATGACAGATGATGTTGGAGCGCCCAAAATAGTCGACCGGAGCGCCTTCCAGGCAGAGCTGGACGCATTGCGGGCTCGAGAAAAGGCGCACACACGAGAAGGTGACGCGATTGCAGCGGCCCGCCGGCGATTGCCGATGGTCGAAGTGGATGCTGCGACACGACTGATCGGCGAACGTGGGGCAGTGACGCTATTGGATGCCTTTGAGGGTCGCCGGGTGCTCATCGCCTATCACTTCATGTGGCGCACCGGCCGTCCTGCGCCGGAGCAGTGCGAGGGGTGCACCTGGGTTACATCGCAGGTGCGCGAGCTGTCCTATATTCATTCCCGTGACGTCACCTTCGCCGTGTTTTGCAAAGGCCCGTACGAAGAAAGCGCCCGTTACCGCGACTTCATGGGTTGGGAGATGCCTTGGTACTCGGCCCAGGACTCGCTCGACACCCTCTTGGTTGGACGCCCGGTGACCATGATGTACATCGTTTGCTATCTGCGACAAGGATCCCGTGTCTTCGAGACTTACTGGACGACGGTGCGCGGGGTCGAAGCGATGGACAACAGCTACCGGTTGCTCGACTTGACCGTTTACGGGCGGCAGGAGACGTGGGAGGACTCGCCGCCCGGCTGGCCACAACGGTTCAAAGGTAAGCAAAACTTCCGCACGGATGGACGTCCCACCGCCCAGTGGTCTCGCCTGAAGGCCGGGCGGTCCGACGACCTTGGCACTGGCGCCCGCTAAATTCATTCCTGCACCACAGCGATGGGCGCGTTAACAAGGAGGTTGGCTATGCGGCATCATGCCCTCTTGCACGAGGAATTGCTGACGGCGCGTCGCGAGCAACGGGACGATGAGAGATGCAGCGAAATAATCTCCAACGCGGCCCGCTTGGTCCGCCCTGAAGTCGAGCAGCGTCAAGCAAGTGCGGACTGTTTGCTGTCCCTCGCGGCCGCTCCGGCCTTCGCAATCATGGCGCTGCTTACGGGGACCCAGGATAGCGGGATGTCGGGTATGTTGTGCTCGGCTGCGCACAATGCATCGCCGTTGACCGGAATGGCCCCGATGTATTTGCTGATGAGCGCCTTCCATTCGGCGCCATGGCTGAGGCTGATCACCAGCCGGCGAAGGGGTGCCGGACCTGGACGTACGTTTCCGACAGGCTGGGGACGGCCTGCACCTCGACTTCCACCGGTAGGCGATCGTAGAAGCCATCGTGCGTGCAGTACGCGGCACGACATAGACCGAGCCGAGCACGTCGTGATTTGATGCCATCCGAGGCACCGGTCGCCGATCCGCCTCGTTAGCTGCTGCTTTTCGAGACGGCTTCGCCTCGGTCGACTGCTGCGACGGTTGTTCTGGGAATCGCCCCGGTCACCGGGATGAGGAACACTCCATGCCGCGCCGGAGATCCAGCGCATCACTTCGGCTTCGTCGCTGTTCGGATCGTCGGCCTGCGCGCCAATCAGCAGCGACTGCCGACGAGCCTCGGCTTCGAACACCCGCCGACGCTCCCGCTCGACACGCTCGCCGGCGAGTTCGCGCAGAAACTCACCGAGAGACTTGTGGTCTTGCTCGGCAAGCCGGGTCAGCTTCGCTTTCAGCCCCGGATCAAGGCGGAATGTCACCGTGTCCCCCTCAGGAGGAGCGCTGACGTAGGCCATGATCTACCTTCTGGAACTCAATCCGTACGACAACTTAAGTAGAGGAATCGTCAGGTACGGCAAGGTCCGGGTTCGAAAGCCAGGCCCGGCTAAAAACCTCGGCGCGGGGTCGACCCGGCTCACACGTGCGGACGCGGCGTCTTTTGGATTGCTCCGGTCATCGGGATGAAGAACACCCCCATGTCGCGCCGCGAGTGGATCTTCCCCTCGGCGTCTTTCGTGTAAACGTACAGCACCTGGCCGCGCTTGAATGGCTGCCCGATCGGAATGATCATCCGCCCGCCCGGCTTCATCTGCTTGAACAAGTCGGGGGGCGCATATTCGGCCGCACAGGTCACCATAATAAGGTCGAACCCCCCCTCGACCTCGGGCCAACCGTAATAACCGTCCCCGACCCGGCAGTGCACGTTGTCATAGCCCAGCGGGGCGAAGATCCGGCTCACCGCTTTCCCCAGCGGCTCGATGATCTCGATCGTGTATGCGCGTGATACGATCCGGGACAACAGCGCGCTCTGGAACCCGCTACCGGTGCCGATCTCCAGGCTCGTCTGCCCGGGTTTCGGCTGCGAGATCTGCGTCATGTAGGCTTGGCCCAGATAATCCGACAGCGCCGAGCCGTAGCCGATACCCCAAGGCTTGGGGTCGCTCTCATAGCAATCGCCCGGCGTGGCCCGGCGCTCCGAGTAGATGTAGTGGAAATACTCGCGCGGCACGGCCTGGAAGGCCGCCATGACGCGCGGATCGGGCGTCTGTCCGCGCCCCTTCAGGTAGTCGGCGATCCGCTTCATCGCCGCGGGCTTGCGCGCCTGGATGGCGTCGAACTGCGCGTCCGTCAGGCTGACTGGCCGGCCAGAGGCGTGCATCGCCGCCTCGTAGGCCTTGCGGTTCCAGGCGCCGGGCTCCGCCAAGGCGGCGGCAGGGCAGATGGCAGACGCCGTGGCAGCCGCGATCAATCCACGGCGTGTGAGCGGGCCGAAAAATGGAGCCACGGGATACGCCTCCGCACAACGGGGAATGCTGCGAGGGCGACAATATACAGGGCGGCAGCGCACAGAAGAAGCACACGATAACCGGCTTCGCGGGCAATCAGGTTGGCGAGTGGCGTCGCGACAACAGAGAAGGCCCCATTCAGGCCCCACGCCCACGGCAACGCCCCGCCCGAACCGAGTCGCGACAGACCCAGCGGGAACGGGAGCCCCAGCGCGAACGAAACCGGCGCGGCCACCAGCAGCACCAAGCCCGCCCGGACCACCCACGGTGCCCCGAGCGTCGCCAGGATCACCGGCTGCAGCCCGGCGAGGACAACTGCGCTCCACCCCGCCATCACCAGCGTCGCCAGGGCGATTCCCTGGTGTGGATTTCCCGCGAACCGCCCGGACATCGCGCTGCCGATCCCGGAGCAGATCAGCATGCCGGTCAGCACCAGCGCGAAACCGCTGGCTCGGTCGTTCAGCCACAGACTTGCCTGCTCGATCAGGAAAATCTCGACGAACAGGAAGCCGAGGCCCAGCGCCGGAAAATACAGCATCGTCCGGAGCAATCCCCCGCGCTCCGGCCGCATGCGGCTGGGTGCAATGAGCGGCACGCTCAGCACAAGAAGCGCGATGACTGCGGCCTGCGCCAGAACGGCGAGATTCACCAGCGCCCCGATCTCCGCCTGCGGCAGAACTTCCAGCCGCTGCAACAGCAGGCCAAGTTGCGACAACCGCAGCACGGCGTAGAAGAACGGCCGATCCAACGTCATCGGCGCCAGGTTGAATGCAACGCCCGAGGGGCTCTGCTGGCCTGCCAGCACCGCCGCTGCTTCATCCGCGATCGAGTCGTCCGGGCTGCCGGCGGCGACTTCCCCGCTGGCAAACGAGACCGCCGGCAGGTCGTTGTAGATGCCGGACCGCGAGGCGGCGACGTCGATCCCCGGATAGTACGACACGTCGAAGGACCGTTGATCGCAGAAGCGCCGGACCGCGGCGATCCGGTCCGCGTCCCAGCGTCCGTTCGACAGCAGCAGCCGCGCGTTCCAGGCCGAACGATAAATCACAACGTGCGCCGCTGGATCGTTCACACCGGCCGCCAGCAGCGCCGAGCGCGCCGTCGCCAGCAGGCGCAGCGCATACACCGGGAAGTCGCGGATCGAGACGGGAAGGGAAACGATCCCGTTCGGTGCCAGAGCACGCAGATCGGCGACGATCGCCTCGACCGTGAAGGCGGTTGCATTGGCCGGAGCGGCATCCAGAAAGTCGGCCGAGAGATCGATGATGTCGTAACGCGCCCCTGTCTGCGCGGCCGCGAGCGGCCCTTCCCTCAGCAGACCGACGCGCCGATCCGCGGCGAGCGGAGGGGCCGGGCCGAGGCCATGGCGCAGAGCCCCGTACAGCACAGGCTCGGGTTCCAGCGCAACGACCTGACGGGCACCCAGCCGCAGCGCTTCGGCGGTCCGGAACCCACCCGATGCGCCAGCCAGCAGCACGCGAGCACTGGGCACCAGCGCGTAGGGCAAGGCGTCCAGCGACGCCCCGGCATAGCCCACATCCGGCATCCCAGTCCCCTTGGGCAAGGCAGCGATGCGCTCGCCATCGCGATACAGGCCGAGGCCCCGCGGCGGGCCGGGCAAGCCGAGCATGCCGGCATCGTTGGAAACGTCAGTATTCACGCGCTCGGTGAAATCGTCGAGCAGCAGGTAGGCGCCGCCCGGCGTGTTGCGCTCGGCGAGCACTTTGGCGCCGGGCGTGTGCAGGGGTGCGTAGATCGGTTTGAAATCGTTGATTTGCGGCTGGCTGCCGAACAGCAGCAGTGCTTCCACGGCGATCAGCGCGGCGCCGGTCGCAGCGGTGCACGCCCATCGCCGGCGTGCGTCGTCAGCCTTTGCCGGCAGGACGGCGTCTTGCGTGCTACCGCGCCGGGTACCAGCAATGAAGACGGCGCTGGCGGCCAAAGGGACAAGCAGCACTGGCACCAGCCGGAACGGGTGCAGCAGGAACATCAGCACCATCACCACGGCGGCCCCGGCTCCCGCACCGGTCAGGTCCCACGCATAGACCGCACCAATCCGCTCGGCGTTCAGCACGAAGCTCAGCCCGATGAACAGCCCGGCGAGAAAGAAGAACGGCAGCAGCGCCGCGTAATAGCCGGCAATATTCCAAAGCTGCGGCGCCCAGGTCACCGGGTTCTGCAGTTCCAGTGGATTGAACGGATTTTCCGTGGTCAGGTGAAAGCCCAGCCCGGCCGCCAAAACCAGCAGCGGCGGAAGCGCTGCCAGCAGCGCCTCGCCGTGCCGGACCGCCGTGTCACGAGCCAGTGCCAGTGCCACGCCGCTGAACGCGAACCCCGCCATGACGATGGAAATCACCCAATAGCCGTAGTCCGACCACTCGGCGACGGCGAAGTAACGCGTCAACGCGATCTCGTAGCCGAGCGCCGACAACGAGACGAGAAAGAGCGGCGCCAGCGCAAGCCGGCGGGTGGATCGAGCGGGCAGACTCAAGGCCAGATGCGCCGCCGTATGAAGGTCTCCATCAGCGCATTGAAGCGCGCTGCGTCGTCGATGAACAAAGCGTGGCCGGCATTCGCGAACACGGCCGTCTCGGTGTTCGGGCGATTTCGTTCCAGGTTGGCGGCCTGGGCGGCGAAGCCGGGGCGGACCACGTAAAGCACGGGCTTTCCGGTCGAATAAATGGCCTCTCGCCAGTACTCGCGCGGCACCGGATACGCAAGCAACTCGCGAGCGACCCAATCGGGAGTGTGCAGCGTGGCTTCGGTCAGCCGGTCCAGCCACTCGGGGTCCTGCGGCGTGCGGAACATCGTGCGGACGAAGCGCTCCATGTAGAGCGCGTGCGACACGGGTCGGGCAGGACGATGGGGCACCGGATGTGGTGCCGGCGCCTCGCCCACCGAGTTATCGACCAGCACTAGGCCGGCAAGCATCCGGTCCCCATCCGCGTGCACATAGGCCAGCGTATCCAGCACGCCGAGCGACCAGCCGACCAGCAGCACCGATGACTGACCCATCCGCGCGATCAACTCGGCGATGTCCTGCGCGCGTCGTCCTGGCTCGTAGCCGGTTGCGGCGATCTCGGATTCGCCCTGCCCGCGCGGATCGAAGGCCACCACGTGGTAGGAAAGTCCGAAGGCCGCGATCTGCGGCGCCCAGATCCAGGCAGGCATGGTCCAGCCGGGGATGAAGATGATCGTATGGGCGGTCGGCCGGCCGGCTTCCAGGTAGTGCAGGCGGACGCCATCGCTGGAGAGAAAATAACGGTCTGCGACACCGGGTAGGGTCTGGGCCGCGGCGGTCTGGAGGAACAGGCCAAAGGCGAGAAGCGGCAAGCTCCCCCGGAAGCGATGGTACATGGTAGATACAAGACGGGTTGCGAGGGAGTCGTGTCAACGACGATTCGACACGCTGATAGCGAACACACTGATTCGGCGGCCCCGTCGGCCGGCTGGCCGGCTAGCCGAGGGTGTTGTTGCGGAGTACAAACGTAACGCCTCTGCGCCCTCTGCGCCTCTGCGGTTAGACTTCTTGCTGGATGCCGGATTGGCGCCTCAGCCATCATACGCCGGCTAGTCGGCAAAAGATTGCTGCCCACCGCGTGTCTGGCAGGGCAAAAGCCAATTTACTGACAGCCTGCGAGAGCAGGAATGACGAAAGAATGCTTGTCCGCCTGACTGCTTACAATTGGATCAGATCGCCTGCGCGGCCAGCTCGGAAACGCGCTGCGATCCCGCGGCCGGCAGCGGCGGCGCCAAATGCGAGAGGAACCGTTCGCAATACCGGGCCGCGGTGCTCTCGTGGACGCGCGCGCGCAGCTTGGCATGGCGGGAGCGGCGTTCGGCGATGCCCATGGTGAAAGCGGTGTGCATTGCCTCGGCGATCTCATCGGCATTGAACGGGTTGACGATCAGCGCCTCCGTGAGCTCGTCCGCCGCGCCGGCAAAGCGCGATAGTACCAGCACGCCAGGATCATCCGGGTCCTGCGCGGCGATGAACTCCTTGGCGACAAGGTTCAGACCGTCGCGCAACGGGGTCACCACGCCGACCCGTGCGATGCGATAGAACCCCGCCAACGTGCGCCGTGCTACCGTGCGAGTCATATACCTGAGCGGCGTCCAGTCGAACTCGGAGTACTGGCCGTTGGTGTCGCCGACGACGCGGTCGAGCTGCTGGCGGAGCGCCTGGTAGGCGCCAAGGTCCTCGCGCGAGCGCGGCGCGACCTGAAGAAAGCTCACTCGGCGCCGGTGCTGTGGATATTTCGCCAGCAGCCGCGCGAACGCCTCGAACCGGTTGACCAACCCCTTCGAGTAGTCGAGCCGATCGACCCCGATCGCCAGCGATCTCGCCGCCAGGCTTGCTTTCATCCGCCTTGCCTCGGCGCCGCGCAGCGACTCAGCCGCCATCGCGGCGAACCCGTCGGCGTCGATGCCAATCGGATCAACGATCACGCGCGGCATGCGCTGGGGCTCGATACCCGGAACCGCCTGCATGCATGCGAGAAAGGCCGCGCGATAGCCGAGCGTGTGGAAGCCGACGACGTCATAGGCGCAGAACGACGCCAGGACCTCGTTCGCCTGCGGCAGCGCATAGACCAGCTCCGGCGGCACGAACGGCGTGTGCAGGAAGAAGCCGATGCGGTTGCGCACGCCGCGGGCACGCAATTCCTGGCCGAGCGGGATCAGGTGGTAGTCGTGCACCCAGACCAGATCGTCGGGTCGCAGCAGCGGCGCAATGCAGGCGGCGAAGCGCCGGTTCACCGCGCGATAGCCTTCGTATTCCTCGGTGCGGTAGTCCACCAGGCCGAGCCGGTAATGCAGAAGCGGCCACAGCGCGCCGTTGGAATAGCCGGCATAGAACAGGCGATAGTCGGTTTCGCTGAGATCGATGGTGGCGTAGGTGACGCCGCCGGCTTCCTGCATCGTCGGCTGATGGTCGGTGCGGGCCGAGCGCCGGCCGCTCCAGCCGAACCACAGCGAGCCGGGACGCAACGCATCGGCCAGGGCGATCGCCAGGCCGCCGGCGCGCGGGCCTCGCTCCGTCGGCATCGGCACGCGGTTCGAGACCACGACCAGGCGGGCCATCTCCTCACCTCATGATTGCTTCTACTTGCGTATATCTGGCGAATTCTTGACGAAGATCGCCTCAAAAAAACCTGATCCGGCAGGCATTTGCGGTTGGCAGGCCGACTGATGCCGGCAAAGACAGTCACCGGAGTGTAGGACCGACAATGCGAATAGCCCAGATCGCACCGCTCACCGAGGCTGTACCACCGCGGCTGTACGGGGGAACAGAGCGCGTGGTCTCCTATCTGACCGAGGAGCTGGTCGGTTTGGGCCATGACGTGACGCTGTTCGCCAGCGGCGACTCGCTCACGACCGCGCGGCTCGAGGCGGTATGGCCGCGGGCGCTGCGGTTCGAGACTGATCTGCGCGACCCAATGGCCGCACAGATGTTGCTCCTGGAAACGGTCCGCCAGCGCGCCGACCAGTTCGACGTGCTGCATTTTCACCTGGACTACTGGTCATTCCCGCTGTTCAGCCGCCAGCGCACGCCGTTTCTGACCACGCTGCACGGCAGGCTCGATCTGCCGGAGTTCTGGCCGCTCTATGACCAGTTCCGCCAGGTGCCACTGGTGTCGATCTCGAATGCTCAGCGGCGGCCGCTGCCGCAAGCGAATTTCGTGGCCACGGTGCAGCACGGCCTGCCCGAGACCCTGCTTCAGCCGCAGCCGGCGAAACCGGGCTATCTCGCCTTTCTGGGCCGCATCGCGCCGGAAAAGCGCCCCGACGCCGCGATCCTGATCGCCCGGCGCGCCGGCATTCCGCTGAAAATCGCCGCCAAGGTGGATCGGGTGGACGAAGCCTATTACCGCGACAAAATCCGCCCACTGATCGACGGCCGGCATGTCGAGCTGATCGGGGAGATCGGCGATGCGGACAAGTCGGAGTTCCTGAGCGGGGCGATCGCGCTGCTGTTGCCGATCGAGTGGCCCGAGCCGTTCGGCCTGGTGATGATCGAGGCGATGGCCTGCGGCACGCCGGTGATCGCCTTCAATCATGGATCGGTGCCGGAAATCCTCGAGGACGGGCTGACCGGCTGCATCGTCGAGAACGAGCAGGCGGCGGTGGCGGCGATCGAGCGCGCCGCGCGGCTGCCGCGTGGGCCGATCCGCCAGCGCTTTGAGCAGCGGTTCACGGCCCGGCGCATGGCCGAGGACTACCTTCGCGTGTATGATGAACTGGCCGAAGTGCTGCGGCCGAGGCTGCGCGTGGTCACCTGACCCATGGCATTGTCCCGGCCATGACTTTTGCGCTCACGTTCACTTGAACGAATTGGCAGTCTCATATTTGTCATGGTCCGCGCGCAGTGCCGAATTCGCGATCTTTAAGGATGTCGGGTTGCGCGAGTTCATCCCAAGCCACGGGCTGGTTACCCTGGCCCGCGATCAATGGGGTCGGTTCGGGGCAGCGTGATGCTTTCGCACGAAATTGGCGCGGGCGGTGCGGGCGTGTAGGGCAATTCGACACGAAGAACGCGAAGGCCACGGAGGAATGTTTGACAGCTGCGTGGCTTCGCCCTGGGGTTGCAAGTTCATCTTCATCGAAAATGGGAGACCAAGCCGGCGGCGGTACGTCGTCATTCCAATGCGAGGTTGACCCTCGGCGAACCCCAATTCCACCCGTCATGGCCGGCCTTGTGCGCACAAGGCGGCGATGACGATGTCGGCGATCTCGGTTCCCTCGGCGCCCTCGGTGTCGCATCCCGCTACCGGCCCACACTGCATTTTGGCGACCAAAGTTTCAAGCTGCAGGTTGCGGAAAGCTAACAAGATCGAGGCGGCAGTCCTGTTGACCTGAACGGGCGGCAACCGCCAGATCACGTTGACTTGAACTGTCCCGTGGTCTCATACTTGCATCACCAGCGGGCGTACGTTGGGGCAGGGGCAATAACCGCGTCTGGGCAAGCGGAGGTCAATGTGGAGACAAGGTTGAACATGGCGCGCCACGCGCTGGCGATGGCGCTCGCGCCGGTTGCATTGCTGCTGGGCATGCAGATTGCCGCGGCAGCCACCGTGGGGCCGGTGACAGACCCGATCGGGGTGATCCGCATCCCGAAAGGCGCACCGGTCATGATCGGCGCCTATATGGTGCTGTCAGGGCCGGATACGGCGCTGGGCGAGGACGAGGAACGGGCGATCAAGATCGGGGTCAATAACGTCGGCGGCAAGCTGCTCGGCCATCCGATCGCGCTCGACTTCGAGGACGATCAGTGCGACGCGGAAGGCGGCCAGACCGCGGCGACCAAGCTCGCCTCGACGCCCAACATGGTGATTGCGCTCGGGCCAGCCTGTTCGTCGTCGGCGACGCCTGCCGCACCGATCCTGTGGCAGGCCGGCATCACCGATATTGGCACCGCCTGCACCGCACCGGCGCTGACCGCGCCCGACCGCAAGCCGGAATATGACGGTTTCGTCAGGACCGTGTACAGCGACAATGATCAAGGGGCCTCGGACGCCGACTATCTTTACAAGGCCGAGGGCTACAAGACGGCGGTGACGGTGCATGACGGCAGCCCCTATGCCGAGCAACTCGTCACCGTCTTTGGCAACGATTACGAGAAGCTCGGCGGCAAGGTGCTGTCGAAGGAGGCGGTGGCGCCGACCGATGTCGATATGCATCCGCTGCTGACGCGCATCGCGAGCGAGAAGCCGGATGTCGTCTATTTCCCGATTTTCACTGCCGCCGCCGCACAGATCCTTCGCCAGTCGAAGGAGGTGCCCGGACTTGAGCACACGGCGTTCTTTGGCGGCTCGGCGCTGTTGTCGGCTGACTTCATCCAAGCTGCCGGGCCGGCGGTGGTGGGGTTCCGTATCGGTTACCCCGATATCTCGGCATCGGCGATGGGCAAGGGTTATCCAAAGTTCGTCGCGGAGTACAAGAAGGACTATGGCGAGGGGCCTATCTCGGGCTACCACGCCAACGCGTATGACGCCTTCACGTTGGCCTACAAAGCAATCATGAAGGTGTCGAAGACCGATAAGGCCGGCAATCTCTACATCGGCAGGAAGGCGCTGCGCGATGCGGTGTTCGCGACGAAATTCGAGGGGATCAGCGGTCCGATCGCCTGCGACGCGTACGGCGAGTGCTCGCAGTTCCATGGCACGGTACTGCAATTCACCTCGGCCGATCCGAAGACCTTCGGGGTTGGCAAGAACCCGATCAAGATCTGGCCGAAGTGAGCGCCACTGCTATTGATCGCGGGCCATGGCTGACCGCCCTGGCCCGCATCAATGCGGTTGATATCGTCCTTTGGGCACTGCGCATCGGCGTGCTGCTGGTGGTGGTGGTCGGCACGATCAACGAGTTGATCAAGGACCCCTATACCGCTGCGCAGTGGTTCGACTTCCTGATGTTCGGCCTGACGCTGGGAAGCATCTACGCACAGATCGCGCTCGGCTACACGATGGTTTACGGCGTGCTGCGGCTGATCAATTTCGCGCATGGCGACTTCATGATGTGCGGTGCGTTCGCCGGGTATTTCGTCGCCACCCCGCTGGAGAACTCAGGGTTCCTGGACACCCATCCGGTCGCCGGGATGGCGGCGATCCTGGCTGTCGCGATTGTTGTTTCCACCACAATCGCGCTGCTGACCGAGCGGATCGCCTACCGCCCGTTCCGCCGCGCGGGGGGATTGGCGCCGCTGATCTGCGCGATCGGCGTGTCGTTCTTCCTGGAGCAGACGTTTCGCGGCATGTTCGGTTCGGATGTGAAGGCCTATCCGAGCCCGTCCTGGCAGCGTTCGGCGTTCCAGTTCGGCAGCTTGCAGATACCGCGCGTCGATGCGCTGGTGATCGTGCTGGCCGTGCTGTTCATGGGGCTGCTCTACCTGATCGTGCAGCGGACGCGGATGGGCACGGCGATGCGTGCCACGTCGGAGGATCCGGAAGCGGCCGCGTTGATGGGGATCGATGTCAACAAGGTGGTGGTCTTCACCTTCATCCTGGGCGGCGCCATGGCGGGCATCGCCGGGGTGTTTTATGCATTCGTGTATAAGCAGGTGTATTTCTACATGGGCTTCGAGCCGGGCGTCAAAGCGTTCGGCGCCGCGGTGCTGGGCGGCATCGGCAATATCCCCGGCGCGATGCTTGGCGGCTTCTTCCTTGGTCTGGTGGAATCGATCGGGCCATCCGTGTTCCTCGACGGTCTTGGCATCCCGGCGCCCTATCAATTGCGCGACCTGATCGCCTTCACCCTGCTGATCATGGTGTTGATCTTCCGCCCGCAGGGTCTGCTTGGCGAGCGCATGGCAAAGAAGCGGGCCTGACGATGCGACGCTTCTTCTTCATGCGGACCGCCGTCGGGCGCGGCCTGATGTTCGGGGCCGGAGGCGTGCATCTGGCCGTGGTGGGCGTGCTGCTGATGCTGCACAACCGCTCGATCATCGTCGATACGCTCAGTCTCGGGCAGGCGACTTTGGTTATGCTTGGCGTTGCCGCCGGCGCCGTCGCGCTGCCGGAGAGGCTTTCGCCCGACCGCGGTGCGCAGCTCGCGGCGGGTGCGGTGGCGGGACTGGCTGCCGCGGCACCGATTGCGCTGCTTGCCGTGGCGATCGGAACGATCCGGCTGCAATCGATCTTCGTCGCGCTGACGCCGGACTTGCTGAAGCTGCTCACATCCGACCTGGGGCTGGGGTGGGGATCGGCGTTGCTGCTTGGCGGCGGATTGCTGGCGGGGTTGATTGGTGCCGCGCTGCGGGTCTGCCCGCCGGCGATCCGCAGCACGCTGATCGCCGCGGTAACGGCGGTCATCCTCGCCGGCGTGTTCGAGGAGCTGATCCAACTCATGTTGCAGTACGAAGGCCCGATCGGCGCGGTGCGCGACACGCTGTACGTGTGGAACGGATTGACGCCGCTGGGTGCCGTCATCGTCTTCGTGGTTGCCGCGGCCGTCCATCAGGCGTGGGCCATATTCGGCCGACATCGCGGGACAGCACCCGACGAGGGGCAGCTTCGCCGGCAGCGCATGATACGCGCGGGTGTGGCGTTGCTGGTGCTGGCGATCATGCCGGTGCTGGCAGGCGCTTATATCGGTCAGGTGCTGATGTTGGTCGGGCTTTATATCCTGATGGGCATGGGGCTCAATCTGGAGGTCGGGCTTGCCGGATTGCTCGATCTCGGGTTCGTCGCCTTCTTTGCGGTCGGCGCCTACACCACCGCGCTGCTGACCGCTGACAGCCCGCACGCGCTGCTGCATCTCGGGTTCTGGATGGCGATGCCGGTATCGGTGGTGCTCGCGGTGCTTGTGGGCGTGGTGTTCGGGTTGCCGGTGCTGGGTGTGCGCGGCGACTATCTGGCGGTTGCTACGATGGGTCTGGGCGAGATCGTCCGCGTGCTGGTGTTGTCGGATTTCGCCGCGCCACTGTTGGGCGGCGCACAGGGCGTGCTGCAGATTCCGAAACCTCGGCTGGGCGACGTCGTGTTGGGCAGTCCGGTGCAGCTTTTCTACGTGACGCTGGTGGCCTCGGGGGTTGCGGCGTTCGTCGCCTGGCGGCTGGAGAACTCGCGGCTTGGTCGCGCGTGGATGGCGCTGCGCGACGACGAGGATGTGGCGCAGGCGCTGGGGATCAATCTGGTGCGCTCGAAGTTGCTGGCTTATGGTCTGGGTGCGGCGTTCGCCGGACTGGCAGGCTCGATCTTCGCGACCATGTTGACCTCGGTGTATCCGTCGAGCTTCCAGCTTCTGATCTCGATTAATGTGCTGGCGCTGATCATTGTCGGCGGAATGGGCAGTCTGCCGGGTGTGGTCCTGGGTTCGATCGTGCTGATCGGCCTGCCCGAGCTGCTGCGCGAGTTTGGCGAGTACCGCTATTTGTTCTACGGCGCTGCGTTGATCGTGATGATGCAGTGGCGCCCGGAAGGATTGTGGCCGTCCGAGGTGCGCCGGCGCGAACTGCACGCGGGTGAGACGACCGCCGAGCTGGATCAGGGCGCCGACCTGTTGCCGGCCGAGCCGCGATGACCGAGGCGCTTCTCCGCTGCGAGCAAATGTCGATGCGCTTCGGCGGCCTGACTGCTGTCGGGGGGCTGGATCTGACGGTGGCGAGTGGTGCCATTCACAGCATCATCGGGCCGAACGGTGCCGGCAAGACCACTGTGTTCAACTGCATCACGCAGAACCTGCGGCCGACCGAGGGGACCGTATGGTTCGACCACCAACGTATCGACGGGCTGACGCCCGACCGGGTCGCTGCGGTAGGGATCAGTCGCACCTATCAGAACATCCGTCTGTTTCGAAACATCAGCGCGATCGAGAATCTGCTCGTCGGGATGCACCTGCATCTGCGCTCCACCTGGTGGGGTGCGGTGTTCCACACTCCGGCGACGCGAGCCGACGAGGCGCGCGCGCACGAGGAAGCGGTGCGGCTGCTCGCCTTCGTCGGGCTGCGCGGGCGCGGCGACATCCTGGCGCGCAATCTGCCCTATGGCGAGCAGCGCCGGCTGGAGATCGGGCGCGCATTGGCGACAAAACCCAGGCTGCTGCTGCTCGACGAGCCGACCGCCGGGATGAATCCGCATGAAACCACCGAGATGATGCGCTTCATCGAGGATGTGCGGGAGCGCTTCGGCATCACCATCCTGCTGATCGAGCATCAGATGCGGGTGGTGATGTCGATGTCCGATGTGGTGACGGTGCTGGACCACGGCGTGAAGATCGCCGAAGGGCAGCCGGCCGAAGTGCAGCGCGATCCGGCGGTGATCGAGGCGTATCTCGGCGTGAAGGCGGTGCCTGTCTGAGCCATGAAGCAGCTCGAGATCGATTCCATCCACGTCTTCTATGACAAGATCGAGGCGCTGAAGGGCATCTCGCTGGAAGTGGGTCAGGGGCAGATCGTCACGTTGGTCGGCGGCAACGGCGCGGGCAAATCGACCACCTTGCGGGCAATCAGCGGCCTGCTGCATCCGCGCGAAGGCGAAGTGCGCTACGAAGGCCGCGCGCTGACCGGGCTGGGCGCGCACACGATCGCTACGATGGGCGTGGTGCAGGTGCCCGAGGGGCGGCGCATCTTCGGGCGCCTGACGGTGGACGAGAACCTCGCCATGGGGGCGTTCACTCGACGTGACCGGGCGGGGATCGCCGCCGATCGGGACAAGGTCATGACGCTGTTTCCGCGGCTGCGCGAGCGGCTGCATCAGATCGCGGGTACGCTGTCCGGCGGCGAGCAGCAGATGGTGGCTACGGCGCGCGCGCTGATGGCGCGGCCGCGCGTGCTGTTGATGGACGAGCCGAGTATGGGGCTGGCGCCGACCTTGGTGGAGCAGGTGTTCGAGACGATCCGCGCGATCAACGTGGAGGGCGTGACGATCCTGCTGGTGGAGCAGAACGCGCCAATGGCGCTGTCGATTGCCGATTTCGGTTATGTGCTGGAGAGCGGGCGGGTGCTGCTGAGCGGCCCGGCGCAAGAGCTGCTGCACGACCGGCGGGTGCAGGAAGCATACTTGGGGTAGATTGCGCTGCGGGGCAGCAAGCGAAGTCAAACCGCAGAGGCGCAGAGGACGCCGAGGCGAGACCGTTTCGTGGCGGCTGGAAACGACCGACCAGCCCCTGAAGGGAACCGGTTCGACCTGGGCCATGCAAAGGGAATTGCTAATCTGCCATGGGAGCCCGGGCCAATCGAGTCACTTGTTACGAGCGAAGCAACGAAGGGGAATCATCTGGTTGACGTAGTGACGTGGCCCGGAACCAAATGTATGAACGGCATGTGGCAGCCTGGCGCATGAGTGGAGGAAATTGGGCGCCAAATGATCTGGGTTGCGGCTAATGTGATTCGGATGGAGGACCTGTAACTGCTCCTATCTCCGAGCTTCAGGCGAAGTCCCTAACGGAGAGGATACTTGGGTGTGCTTTCTCAGCACGTCGCGAAAGAAAGTGCTAAGATTTTCGCTAAGGGCGCGCACATTATCGAGGTGCTTCCTTAGCTCTATCGGCCCCAATGGTTCGTATTTGCTAGCACTCTCTCGCAAGCGCTCAATCTCGTTTGTATAAATCGCAAATGAATGTTCGCCGGCACCATATGCTCCGGCCACATTATAGCCCATTCCTACTCCGTATCCTCCGTGACCGCCAGCGCCAGAGATTATGGGTCTAACTGGCTGGTGGGCGATTCTACGCCTCTCCGCCAGAAGTGACCCGCGGGTTTGGTAAACCGATTTCCATGCGGTTACACTCGGATGATCGTGTCCGCCATTGGGACGATCCCTAGGAGGCAAAACGGAGCGAACAATTTCGTCTGTCAAACCAAATCGCTGATCGAGGCCCGGTTGGCGATAGTAGATGATGGCGCACTGCGTCCTTGGTCCAATGCAGAATTGGAAGATGTTGAATAGAGCATCATCGACTTGGGCCCACTCAGCTATACATGAACCTAACAATCCCAGGAATTCCTTGCGCTCACTGCGAGTTTGGCCCGGCGATTGTGCCATGCTATTTCTCCCCTCATGTCCACTGGTCTGCGCAGGGCGCAGGCACCCCCGACGATTCAACCGAAAGGAAAGACGATGAGCACCATCACGACCAAGGATGGCACCGAGATCTACTACAACGACTGGGGTACGGGACAGCCCGTGGTGTTCAGCCACGGATGGCCGTTGTGCGCGGATGCCTTCGAGGACCAGATGTTCTTTCTGGCCTCGCACGGCTATCGGGTCATCGCGCATGATCGTCGCGGTCATGGCCGTTCGGGCCAGCCCTGGCATGGCAACGACATGGATACCTATGCCGACGACCTCGCGGAGCTGACGGCGAAGCTCGAGCTGAGAGACGCAATTCATGTTGGGCATTCGACAGGCGGCGGCGAGGTCGCTCGCTACATAGGCCGCCATGGCTCGGGGCGTGTGGCGAAGGCGGTTCTGATCGGCGCGGTGCCCCCGGTCATGGTCAAGAGCGAGAGCAACCCCGGCGGCACGCCAATGGAAGAGTTCGACAAGATCCGCGTCGCGGTCCAGGCCGATCGCTCGCAGTTCTGGAAGGATCTC
>Ga0335074_10003330_pt1 | contig 21904 bp, 23 predicted proteins | sample Lox_Sample_23_FD_206715 | JGI IMG/M metagenome (GOLD analysis project Ga0335074, IMG submission 206715) | Soil microbial communities from Loxahatchee National Wildlife Refuge, Florida, United States - Lox_Sample_2.3 | ecosystem: Environmental > Terrestrial > Soil > Wetlands | place: USA... | reverse complement strand
ATTGCCAAGATCGCGGCATTTCGTGCTCTAATGCAGCCTGCGATCGAAATTGACCTAAGCAATGTCGATCGAAATTCTCTCGAACAACTCAAATCGGAATACGTGCTCCGCGATGCCCCTCGCGCATGGATTTACCACCCGACAATTGACAGTGCGGCGGCCGAGGACAGTTGTCGTCGTTTAGAGGGCCTCCATCCGGCGCTGGTCGAGTGGCAGCGCAACGCTCCCGATCGGATTGCTTGGCTCAAAGCGGAGCGTCAGCGGCGGGAAAGACTCACCCATTCGATCGGCGCGCTTCAGAGGATCCAGGGGGAGATATCAGAGCAGATCGCTGAGTTGCTTCATGCGTGGCCTGGGCCTGATATCTTGACAGGAGGCGACGCCGTCGATGCTTGAAATCACCCGCTTCGCCAAGTCCGGTGGCCCGCTAACCAAGCGCATATCCTTGATCGATGGATCGCTGAAAAGCGACGGGTCGGCCTGTATTATGTCGAGCGGAACAGCGCAGCGTGTCAAGCTCGCCAGCCTCGCGCAATTCGCCGCACTGATCGAACAGCTTCCTTCAGACCAAGCGATCGCCCTCGGGGCACTCCGTTATGACCTGCCCGATCAAGTGAAGGTCGTCACGAAAAGCAAGCTGAAGGAGCTGAATGGTACGGCGCAACCCCACACCATCGCGCGCACTGCGGAGCATATTCTCTGGCGACCAGATCATCCGGCATTTGCCCTCCTCGACTTTGACGTAAAGGGAATGCCGGATGCCGTGAAGACTCGGATGAAGAGATTGTACGGCTTTTGGCCCGCGCTCGTTACAGTCTTGCCACAGATGCGAACTGCCGGCCGCGTCATGCGTGCCTCGACCAGTGCCGGGCTCTTTCGATCCGACACTGCCGAAAAGTTGCTCGGTTCCGATGGACGGCATCTCTATGTGCTTGTCCGTGCTGGCTGCGATGCCGAGCGGTTCTTAAAAACGCTGCACGAACGCTGCTGGTTGGCTGGCTTTGGGTGGATGATGGTCGGGGCCGGTGGTCAACTGCTCGAACGCAGCATTATCGACCGGATGGTTGGCGCGCCGGAGCGGCTGGTCTTCGAGGGCGCCCCGGTGCTCGATCCGCCGTTGTCCCAGGATCTGGCGAGCCGCGCCCCGCTCGCCAGGGATGGCGCCGCGCTTGATACAGTGAGTGCCTGTCCACCGCTGACGATTGTCGAGCAAGCCAAGCTCCGGGAGCTGCGGGCGAAAGAAGCGCACCGTCTTGCGCCAGAATCTGCAAGAGCGCGGGCTGCTTTCGTCAAGTCTCAGGCCGAGCGCCTGATCGAACGCACGGGCCTGTCCGCCGATGCTGCCACCAAGGCGATCGAACGCCAGTGCCGCGGCGTTCTCCTGCCCGACGTGGTGCTGCCGTTTGATGATGACGATCTCGCTGGCATCACCGTTGCCGACGTGCTCGCCGATCCGGAGCGCTTCGAGGGCGCCACCCTTGCCGATCCCCTCGAAGGCATCGAATACGGCCGCTGCAAGGCGCTGATCATGCGCCGCGCGGAGGGCACGCCCTGGATCAACAGCTTCGCTCATGGCCGCACCACCTATGAACTGAAACAGGACGCCGCCGCCGTAGAGGCCGCCTTGAACAAGGCGCCACAGGCAGAGGTCGCCGCTACATTCGTCCGGCTCGCGCTCGCCGCGGATATTGATGCTGACGATCTAGAACATCTCCGCGACGTTACCGCCAAACGCGCTGGCGTCGGCAAGCGTGCCATCGACCGCAAGCTGAAGGGCGCCGTCCAGGACCACCGCCGCCGCCGCGCCGAAGAAGAGCGCAACCGACGCGCTGCCGAACGACTCGACACGAGACCGGCAATCGATGCCCCCCCATCAGACGCTCCATGGCTGCCACAGATGCAAGTCCTCAACGACGTGCTCAAAAAATCAACCGAGATAGAACCCCCAGGACGAGATATCGAAGGCGAGAGCGCGCGAATCAAAGAGCGTACAATTCCGCAGCTCCATCTACTCGCAACAGCAAACACCAATCCGGAGAACCCTCCTCAATGATCGAAAAAAACTCCTACTTGCCGGCGCCTGCGATGCTCAGCTTGGTCAAAATGAGTGAACCGGAAGTCGCCGAAATGATCGAACGGCATATCGATTTTGTCGACGAGAATGGCCGATCTGTCCATCTGTCGCCGAAATTCGTAAGCCATTATATGAAGCGGGATGATGGCGAGCTGCCAACCGTCGTGGCCATCGCGCAGCTGCCCATCGTCCTCATTGATGGAAGCATCCTCGCGAAGCCTCGCGGTCTGGACCGCGACCGCGGTATCGTCTTCCGCATCCCGGAAGAGCTGATTAGGCTCCTGCCGAAGCGAGAGGATTGCACCCCAGACGCGGTCTATTCCGCATTCCGGTTCCTGCTCGATGACTGGCTTTGTGATGTGTCCGCGGATTTCACCGGGAAGTGCATCCTGATCGCCGCCGCCCTCACCATAATCGAACGTAATCTGCTACCCGATCGGCCCGTCTTCTTCGTCACCGCCGGCCGTCGTGGGGGAGGAAAAACAACCAGCCTACACATGCTGATCATGGCCGTCCTCGGCATTCGAGCCGCCGCCGCGGCTTGGTCACCGAATGAGGAAGAACGCCGAAAGGCCATCCTCGCCTATTTCATGGAAGCGCTGCCGTACCTGATTTGGGATAATATCCCGCGGGGGGCGCAGATCAGTTGCCCCCACATCGAACGGTCCTGCACCTCCGCGTTCTATGCTGACCGGAAGCTGGGCGTGAGCGAAATGGTGGCAACCGCCGCCAGCACCATCCACCTGTTCACCGGTAATAACATTGCTCCCAAGGGCGATCTCGCCTCCCGCAGTCTGAAAGTGCAACTCGAAGTTGACCGCGCCGATCCCGAAAACCGCACCTTCCGGCATCCAGACCCGATCGGTTGGACAGAGGCACATCGCGGCCAAATTCTGGCCGCGCTCTACACCATCCTGCTCGGCAACCCCGAGTTACGATCGCCCTCACAACACCCCAAGACACGCTTCAAAGTGTGGTGGCGCATAATCGGATCAGCCGTCGAGCATGCTTCCGCGCAATGCGCCGGCGAGACGCTGGATTTCCAGAAGCTGTTCCTGGCCCAAGAGGAGGATGACGAGGAAAGCGCGTCGCTGATCGACGCGCTCAACGCTCTGGCCGGGCAGTGGGCTGGAACACCCGTCAAGGCGGCCGATGTGACCGCTTTCGTCAATGGCTCCTCGAATGATTTGACGCCTGACCCCGAAAGGCAGCGGCGGCAGGTATTGCGCGAGTTCCTCGCGCCGAATGCTGCTCCGGGACATGTCGTCACCGGGAAATCAGTCGGGAAACAGCTCATGAAGCATGTCGGTGAGCCGGTAAGCAATCATTGCCGGACACTCATCCTGAAGGTGGGTGACGACGCGCATGCAAAGGTTAAGACCTTCTGGGTGGAAGCGCGGGACACCTAGACTGCGGGGTATGCGGGTTATGCGGGGTTTGTTTAAAAGCTCTACGTACGCGAGAATCATGTTTTTTGGATAAACTGCATCTGATGATTTGGCGTAGCTCGTAGGAAACCCCGCTAATCCCGCAAACCCCGCACCGGCAACCACCCGCAGCAATCCCCTTCCCGCCCGCTTCCCCAAAGTGAGATAGGCCATGACCCTCGAAGTCACGATAACCAGCAGCGAATACGCGATGAAGCAGGCGATGATGACCACCCATGACTACATGCTGGGCGCCGTTGCCGACATCGACCAGGTGTTCGGGAAGGACTATGCCCGCACCCATCCCGAGCTGGTGGCGGCATACATGCGCACCGCTGCGCAGGACTTCCACACCACGATCATGAAGGCCGCCGCACAGGACATCCGGGACGAAATCACAGCCCTTCCGTTCGATGACCTGACAGCGGCAGTGAAACTGCTCGCCAATGCCGTGGCGGCAACAACAGAACGCGCCGAACAATCCTATCCGGGCGACAACATCGCCGAGGCGATCCACGCCCTGGCCGGCAAGGTGTTCAACGTCGCCGAGATGCTCGACCTGCGCGGCTAGGACAAGCCCGCCCCCGCGCATTACGCGCCCGGGAGCTTGGGGGCCAGCATGCGCAATTTTGCGCAGCCTCGCCCCCGGCGAAGGCGCCGGAGGGCCGCCGCAGCCATGCCAGAAACCGCCGCGCGCGCGGGCGACCGCCGGATCCCGTCGGCGGCGGCATTGCTCGGGCCGTACAGGCTCCCGCACCGGCCGAGCGGCGGATCGGGGAGTTGAACGGGAGGCTCGCCGCTCACGGGTTGCGCGCGGCTGCGATCAGGCTTGTGGTGCCCATGGGCATGCCGCCTCAAGGCGCGTGAGGCAGCGGTCGTCCGCTCAATGTTTTCGTCAGCCGAGAAGTGCCTCATTAATATCGCTATCGTGCCAATCTAGATACAAAGCACGGATTATTAGCGTTGTCGGTCGTTACGATTCGTGATAGAGACATAATCGGCCGGGGCGGCTCGAACCCCACCACACTTGGTGATCGCTCTCTGCGAATACCGTCCGCCCTGGCCACCATTGCCCGCTGCCGCCCCCGGCACCGTGAGAGCAGGAATATGACGGAAGCCGATTACGGCCGTATGCTTGCGGAACTCGACCGCCTGCTCAATGATCCGGACGTGCCGATGCAACCGGCCCGAGTGTGGTCGTTGTTGGCCGAAATCTTGCAACGCGATCACCGCGCTGGTGCCCCCGCAAGTCTCATGATCAGTGAGGAGCGGAGCAGCAGCTCGGCCCCATAAGTCCCATGCCTTGGTGGTCCCTGTTGTGGCTGCTGGCGATGCTGATCGTGGTTGCCGTCATTTGGCCATCGCAGCGTAGGCCGTAGGGCAAAACCATTACAGTTCTGTCGCGAGCGGCCCACGTTCGCGTTACTAAGGATCGGCCAAACGGCGGCGCCCGCACGGCCCCTGCCTAGGGAGGCTTGGCGGGCAACGCCGCGCGGGCAGCGGGCGGGAAGAAGCGCGGCGGGAGAACTCGCGCCCCGCCCGCGCCTTTATTCGCCTCGCCTCGCCGCGGCAACGGCGGCCGCCCGAGGGGGGTGGCGCACCCCTGGCGCCAAATCCATGAATATCTTTGCTACGGTCCTGGCGAGCAACCGGCGGCCGCCAGCGATTACGCGAACGAGTTGGTCTCAATAAGGCAAAGATTGCTAAATCAGACAGAGAGTTGTTTCGCAAGCGCTGGTTCGCTACGATAAGGTCGAGCTGACGCCGGAACCGGGCTCCGGCTTGCTGAATAGGCGCAGGGCAGTAGGGATCGCACCGGCTACTGATGTTCTGATCGTCTCGGCGCGGGCAGTCTCCAATCTTGGCGCGTAGCACCGCCCCCATCGGTGCACTTTGCCCGAACTCGGCCAACAGCCGGGCGATCTGCAGCCGGCCCGCGCGCTCGCATCGCCCGCAGCGGATCTCGATCATCTCCGCTCGCTGGGCCACCTCGCCGAGTAGGATCACATCGCGGGCCATCAGGGGCTATTTCACTCGGCGTTGCTGCGTGCCAGCAGGTTGCGTACCGTGGTTCGGTGCCAGTGTCCCCCCCGAGCGGTCCGGATACCGCGCGCGTTCAGCGCCGCGGCAATTGCTCGATCCCCACGGATCCCGCTTGCCTCGATCTGGCGGATGATGGGCAACACATTCGCGGCGAAGGCGTCAGCAGCGGTTCGCATCGCTGCGGCGCCCTTGACTTGCGCCTCCGCCAGGTTCGTCCGATTGCCTAGGCGCGCGCCTTGAGCCTTCTTGGCGGCCAGCGCATCGCGGGTGCGCTGCGCGATGAGGGCGCGCTCCTTCTCGGCTAGGGCGGCGTAGAGATGCAGCATGAACGGGTCTGCATCGGCGCCAAGCTCGGCGACGACAAACGGCACCTTGTGCGCCATCAGTCCTGAGATGAAATGCACGTCGCGGGATAGACGGTCGAGTTTGGCGACACACACAGCTGCCTTCGCCTTGCGTGCCTGCGCGAGCGCTGCGGCAAGCTGCGGCCGGCGGTCGAGCGCATCGGCGCCCTTGCCGGTTTCAATCTCGACCTGTTCGCCAATCAGCTCGCAATTCTCGGCGTTGGCGAAACGCTGAACGGCCTCGCGCTGGGCCTCAATCCCTAGCCCGCTCTTTCCCTGGGTGCCCGTCGAAACCCGCAGATAGGCCACTAACTGGCGCATCTGACCGTCCTGGTGACTGTGTGACACTATCCTATATGGACGTATAGGATTTTGTCAAGCCTAATTCGCCCGGCATCGTCCGTCGGTGGATGGTGCCGTCCGTTTGCAGTCGCCTTACCGGTGCCCCCACTGCTGCTTGCGTCGCCTGGGTGCGTCCGCAATCCATCGCTCCAGGACCCGATCGATTGCCTCATCAGCAGGCATGGCCGTCGTCTTCGCCACCGGCATTGCTGGACAACGCGTTACCTTCCCGGCTGCCACAGCGGCGTCGATCTGCTCGATCTCCTCGGCGGTACAGCGCCGCGGGCCGGATGAACTCATTGCGGTTCTGCCTATCTGCTCGGTATAGTGCGGCGAGAACCGACTTGGCCCGGCGGCTTCGGCTGCCGGGTATTTTTGTTGCGGCGTGGAGCGCCCCTCGATGCCGTTCGGCGCGTCCGTCGGTCATTTCCGGCCACGCTCCGAGGCGTCCCGACCGCGAGACCGATCGGCTGCCAACCCGCGGGCTTCCAGTCACGGCCCGCTGTGTCGCAGATAATCCGTGCCCGCAGCTATGCGTGCACTGCTCGGCAGCGATGCGCAACAAATAACGAATCCTGTAGTGTTCCGCACTGTTCCGTATTGCTCCGCAGTCGTCCGCTGCTGTTCTTTGGCTTCTGTCATACTGGACTTGCATTGCGCAAGTAACACCACACCTCGCTGTCATGCGCGTCTCAGTCGTTTCGACATTCTCGCTGCCGCCAGAATTGCCGCCTCGGCTCGCCGAGGTTGCAGCCGCAACCGGCCGGAGTCGCTCGGCGCTTGTCTCGTTCGTGTTGCAGACGTGGCTCGACGCGCTCGATCTCGCGGTCGCTGGCGATGGTCCTCTGCCGGCTGAAAGCCCCTTCCCCATCGTGCTGGGCGTCGAGGCTGAAGCCCCTCCTCCGCCGCATGCCGCCGATGTCTCGGCGCCCTGTACAGTCCGATGACTGACACGCCCGGCACGCGGCGAGGCAACGGCCCTGGATGGGGTGGCCCTGCTCGCGGCGCTAGCACCGGCGGGGGTGCGCGCAACGGTTTCGAAACGGGCAATACGATTGGTGCCGGCGGTGGGCGCGGCAATAAAAGCGAAGCTGGCGAGGCGAAGCGGGCCCGCGATGAAAAGCGGGCGCAGAAATTGAAAGATGCCCTCTTCACGCTGGCGACCGGTGCCGAACGCGAGGAAACGCGAGTGCGTGCGTGCGAGGCGTGGCTGAACCGGCACGAAGGCATGCCGATCGCAAAACAGCAGATCTCCGGTCCAGATGGCGGTCCAATCCAAACCGAGGCGGTCGCACCTGACAACCGGCCGTCCATCGAGAGTTACCTCGCCGAGTTGAGCGCCGACAATCCAGCGCCTCCAGCACCACCACCACCGCCCGCGCCATCTCCGCCGCCCGCGCCGCGCGTGTCAGCGCCGCCTGCTCGGCCGGTGCGCGACGCCCCAGAACTGCCGCCTCTGCTGCCTCCGCCGCCTCGTCCGCGCCCTGAACCGACGCCACAGCCGGCGCCGTGGCTCGGCTCCATGCTGGGCAATCACAACGATAGCAACTATTCCGATGAATGAAGGACTGACCCGTGTCTGAGACAACTGAAATCCGCGTTGATACTCCGCCGAGCCTGAACGATGCGCAACCCGATCGCATCGAGATCCCCCAGGGCGACCCACACGCTGCAGCTCGCGAGCGCATCGCAATCCGCGCGCATGAGAAAATGCTGGCGCAGATTGCAGAGCAGCAGGGCGGCGAGCCGGCAGAGCGGCCCGAAGTCTCGGACGAAGACCGCGGCGAGCGCCGCGATCGCGGCACGGTCCCCTCGTTTTCGCCCAGTGCACATGAAGAGCGCATTGCCGCCGAGGAAGCCGCGCGCGAAGCGGCGGAGGCGCCGGTCGACGAGCCGCAACCGGCTGCGCCACAACAGCCGGCTGCTGCGGCCCCGCAGCTTTTCCCACTGCAACTGCCGGATGGGCGCATCAGCTACGTTACCGGCGAGCAGCTAGGGCAGCTTGCCCATGTCGGCGCTGCGGCGCTCTCGCAGCCGCGCGCATGGGCACCACCGCAGCAGCAGCAACAGCCGCCCCCGCAACAGGTCGCGGCGCCCCCGGTCGATCCGTATCGCGAGTTGGCGCGGCGGATTCATTACGGCGATGAAGAAACCACCGCGAGGGCACTGGCTGAATACTCACAACTGCAATCAAACGCTGCGACGCAGCAGGCCATGCAGCATTGGCAGACGAATCAGAATCTCCAGACCATCGGGGCGGAGTTCCCCGATGTCTTCTCGAATCGCGTGCTCGCCCAAGTCGCCGCGGTCCAGCTTCACGAGATACGCCAGGCCGATCCGATGGCGCGCTATCGCTCCGATCTGGACAATTATAGGTTGGCCTGCAACAATGTCAGGGCCGCGTTCATGGCCGGCGTTCCGCAGCAGGCTGCCCAGCGGCAGCAGCCTGCATACGCGCCGCAGCAGCAGCCCATGGCACAGCCGGCGAGCGCGCCGTCTCGCATCGAGCGGAAGCGCAACGCCACGGCGGCATCTGTCGTCGGCACTGATCGGCGGCTGGCGACGCCCGATGCTGGGCCGGCGCCTTTGACCAATCGCGAGATCATAAACGACATGAGACGGGCCAGAGGGCAGGCGCCGCTATGACCACTGCCGCGGTCGATCCGGTCGAGCTCGCCCGCAATCTCGCGGCGCTCGCGTTTGCCGACGAAGCTGGTGACCTCGACACCTGTCTGCAAATCGCGCTCCGTGCGGTGCTGAACGAACCGGCAGATGATCGTGGCTTAATGGTGCTGATCGCCGGCGACGCTGCATCTGCGTCTGTCATGGCGAACGGGCATCGGAACAACGCGGCGATCGCGATGAGATGCGGGCTTGATCCCTCGGCGCACATGCTCGCGGCCGAGCGCTGGGATCGCATCGTGCTGTCTGGCGCAATTTCAGGCGCGGAGCATTAGCGATGTCGGGTTCGGTCGGAAGTCCGGGGGCCAATCCTTACACGATCAGCGCCAACGGCAACGGCGGCGATGGCAGCGATCCCAACGCGAACCTCGCCGCATTCGGACAGGCTGCCGCGTCGCCCGGATGGCTTGGAATTCCGCAATCAACTTGGCAGAACATCGAAGCGCTCGGCGCGGGTATCAATAGCGCGCTGAATCAAAGGACCTCTGGCGGCTTCCTTGCGAACGGAACAAATCCACTCGGCGCCGTAGGCCCTGGCCTGCAATCGGCCATGCAGTACGGCTTGCAGAATCAGCAAGTTCAGTCGGAGGTGGCGCAGCGTGCTGCGGCGACGCAGGGCCAGCAACTGCAGAACCAACTTACAGCCATGTCGCTGCCTTTCATGCGGGCGCGAACGCAGGCTCAATTGGACTGGCTCCAGGGCGGTGCTGGTGCTCCTTCGATGCCAATGTCGCCGGCTGGTGCGCCGCCGACAACTCCATCACCAACCGGCGGGTCGATCATCGATCCATCCGCGCGTGGCTCGATCGTTAATTTTGCCGTGCAAGGGACGAACATTCCCGCCCCCCTCGCCTCATCTTTGATAGAGACAGAATCGGGTTGGGATCCCACGGCGGTCAGCAAGACAGGCGCGCTTGGTCTCACGCAGGTCGAGCCGACTACGGCGCAGCAACCGGGTTACGGCCTACCCAGCATCGATCCTGCTTACATAACGGGGCCGCAGAACGCGCCGAATAACGCCCGTTTCGGGATGCTCTATCTCAATGCGATCGGCGCCAAGAACGGACTTAAGACGCCTGCCGATTGGACTGATCCGCAGAACTCGGACAAGGTGGCTGCGGCTCTCCGTTCTTATCATGGCGACCAAAACGATCAGTACTATCCAGCCCGCGTCATGGGTCGCGCTGGGATGATGGGACCGCAGGCCGCTCGGACGATGGGGGGTTATCCGTCCAACGCAGCGCAGCCGCTGCCGCCAATGATGATGATGGCCGCCGCTGCCGGCCAGAACGGCGGCCAGGAAGCCGGAGCGCCAGTCATGCAGCCGAACGGCACGCCGACGCTCGGCCCGGATGGTCAGCCGCTGGTCCTGCCGCCAGTTGGCGCTTCTGGTGGTGGCCAACCGCCTCAGGCGGGGGCCTCTGCGCCGTCACAGGCTTATGCCCCACCGCCGGGTCTTCCGTCGCCGCAACAGCTCTGGCAGCTCTCACAGCACGCTCAAGCCCAGGCTGATTATTTCGCGCGCGGCGCAATGCTCGGAATGCCAGGCGCAGACCTTCAATCCCAAGAATGGCAGGAGCGCGCGCAACAATACAACCAAGCGGCTCTGGCTGGCATTCAGGCTGGCAGTGAGGCCGCCGCAAAACTCCCGTTTATGCGGCAGGTCATGCGACCAGGCAGCATCCAGACGGATGCCATGGGCAACCAAATCTCGGCCGCCCCGGTTCTCACCCAGGAAATCGATCCGCGAACCGGCGCGCAGTATCGTGTGTTCCTCGATCCGCGAACCGGGCAGCCGATAGCGTCAGGCGCCCCGGGCGGCACGCCACCGATGACGAGTCTTGGCCCACAAGCAGAGGAGCAATTGAAGGCCGCTGGCGGGATTCCAGGCGAGCAGATCGATGCCGACAACAAGATGATCAACGAAGAACAGGAGCACGTGATCGGCAATGTGCTCCCGACGCAAAACCAGCTTTTGCAGTTGCGGGACCAAATCACGGGTGCCAACACTGGCGCGCTCGGTCAGTTCCGCGCGACAATGAAGAACTATCTGCAAACCTTCGCTCCAGGGGTAGCGGATTCGATCGGCGCGGATGCGACGCCAGCCCAGATCTTCAACAAGATTGCGCTGATGAGCGCCGGCAAGCAGGAGCGTGGCGATCTCGGCTCGCGTGGTGGATTCAAGGCGATTGAGATGTACGCGAATGCCAACCCGAACCTTGACATGCAGCCAGACGCCAACCGGCACATGGTCAACGCGCTGCTGATCATGCAGCAGGCCGAAGCGGACTATGCTGCGGGCGCCACGAATCACTTCCAGCAAGCCCGCAATGCGTATCAGCAAAACCCAACGGGGACGGTCTATAGCCCGGTCACGGATTACGACGCCAAATTCGGCCGGATGTTCACGCCCCAAATGTACAAGACGGCGATCGACGCCATCAACGGTTCGTCTGGGTGGGCGACGGGATTAAGCCGGCAGCAACAGCGCATCGTGGTCGGCATCCTCCAGCGCGCTGATCCCACGGCGACGATCAGCATCGGGGGCAGCCTGGTTCCGGTGACAGCGGCGAAGAACATTTACGATCCTACGCAGGTTCCGTGATGAGCACGACGACCAGCCCGCCGGTTGCGCAGAACTGGCAGCAGTGGTCGCAGGGCGGCTTCATGCCGCCGGCGAGTGATGATCCCTCGCTGTTGGGCCTCGGGCCGGCGGCCGTTGGCGCGACGGCCGCTGTGCAGCCTGTTCGTCCCGCTACGCCAGCATCACCACCACCGAGTGCTGCTGTTCCGGCTTCTCCGTTGCCGGCATCATCAATGGCCCCTGTTGGCGATTCCGCTCTGGCGCGAACGTTGGGAATCGATCCAAGCACGCCAGCGATCCGTGCTGGCGCCGCGCCAACAGCACCGGTTCCCCCGCCCGCAGCAGCATCGCCACCGAAACCGGTTGGTGATTCGCAGCTCGCTCGCACGCTGGGGATCGACCCCAACACGGCAGTCGTTCCACCGCCGCCGACTCCGCCGGCGACAACGGTGAGTGGCGCATTCGCAAACGTAGCGGCGGGTGCGAATGAGACCATCGCTGGCGGCCTCGGCGCACCGGTGGATCTGACGACCGGCGCAATCAACCTCGGCTCCCGTGGCCTCAATGCGCTTCTGGGGCTTGCCATCCCCCCGATTCAGAATCCGGTCGGCGGCTCGGAATGGTTCGAGCAACACATGCCATGGCTCGGTGCACCAAATCCGCAGACAGTGACGCCGGCGACTGGAACTGAACAAGCGCTGCGGGCCGCTGGTGGCGCGGTCGCCTCGCTGCCGATGATGGCGATGGGTGGTGCTGGCGCTGCGGCCGCAGCTCCCGAAGGCTCGCTCATTGGCGGGATCGGTCAACAGGTCGCACAGATGCCGGTGGCACCCGCTGTTGCGCCGGTCGCCGCCGGGGCTGCCGCTGGCCAAGTCGCCAGCGACTACGTTCCCGAACCGTACAAACCGTTGGTGAATGTCGTCGGCAACATTGCCGGCGCCGGGTTGGCGACTGTCGGACAAGATGTTGCTGGCGCGCTAGGTCGTGTCGGTGCACCGCGTCCGCAATTCGAGGTGCTGGGCGGCGAGCCGCAGACGGTCTCGCCGGGCGTCGCGGCGAAAGTCGGCAATCGGCTTGCAACCGCCCTGGGGGCCGAAGGGCAACGCGCTGTGCAGGGGCTCGAACCGACTGCCGGCACGCCACCGCCGCCAACGGCTTTCTTCTATCGCGGCGCGCCGATCGTGCCAGGCATGGACACAACCGGCGCGCAATGGCGGACGATCTGGCCGCGCGAGGTCGTGCCCCAGGGCGCCACCACGAACCAAGCCCGCACGATGGTGTTGGCACAGCCGGATGAGATGGTGCCCCCTGGCACACTCCCGCCGTTGGGGGCGCGGGCAGTCTTTCAGCGCCCGCTGACACCCGAGGAGGCCTCGCAGGTTGCTGGGCTCACCGGCGACAAGCCGACGATGGCCGAGCTTTACCCTGAGCCCGGCATGGTGGGGCTCGAGCGGTCCTATCGTTCCGGCTATGGGCCAGCATTTATCGGCCGCGCCAATCAGCAGAACCAAGCCCGGATCGGCGCCATTGAAGGGCTGGGCGGCGAGGGCAATCCGGCATCGCCCGGGCAGTGGTTTGCAGCGCAGCTTGCCGATATCGACCAGCGCGAACAGGCCGCGGTCGATGCTGCTCGGGGTGGCGTCACTGGCGCGACGACAGCCGCTGGTGGCCTCGGCACACCGGAAGGCTACGGCGCGACGGCTGCGCAAGCGGTGGACGCCGAACAGGCGCCCCGGATCGGCGGTGCTACCACCGCTCTGGAACAGGCTCAGGCGGAGCGCAATTCGGCCTTGGCGTCGCTGCCGGCGGGGCGCGAACCGATCCCCGGCGGCGCAACGGCGATCGAACAGACGGGCGCCGATATCCGGGCGCAAGCGCTGCTGGCGCGGTATCGAGAGCAACAGCGTCTCGACAAGCTTCAGGAGGCGGTTGACCCCACCGGTACCGCCGGCACGCCCGCGGCTCCCTTCCAGCAGGCTGTGGCCGCGCCGTATGCGCGGTTGGCGCGTGCTGCTCCGGCTCCGACGCCCGGCGAGCAAGCCATCCGTGACATTGTTGGCGGTTGGCAAGGCAACGTCCCACTGTCGGAGGTGTTCGGCCTGCGGGAGCGGGTCGGCAACGAAATTTCGAATGCCTTGGCGCCGGCAAATCCGAACCGTGCGGCTGCCGCGCGCTTGCAGCAGGTCAAGGTCGGCCTAGATCAGACCCTCGCGGCGATTGTCGACCAGCAGGTCCAGGCCGAGCAGGCTGCGGTTGCATCGGGCCAGATGGCACCGGAAGCGACCACGGCGGCGCGGTTGGCGGAGGCAGGCAATGAGCAACAGGCCGGAGGTGCCGGAGCTCAAGGATCCGGAATTCGATCGCAAGCTCCTGGTGTGGATACTGGCGCAGCCGGACGCACTGGAACGGCTGGCGGCATTCGAACGCAAGCGGGTGCTCGCGGCGGACTTGGGAATGCTGCGGACAATCGCTCACTGGCGGCTGGAACAGCAGCTCCAGGACGAGCCGGAGCCAAACCCCAATCCCTGATTGACTTTCTGATCCGTCGCGGCGGCGTCCAGGATCAAGGTGGCGAGCTCAAGGCGCTGGATGCGCAGCTTGTCCATTTCCAGAAGGGAGGCCGGCTCGTTAATCCGCGCGGCTTGACGCCCGATTATGCACGGGAGGCTGCCGAAGAGGCTAGTTTCCTCAAGCCGGGATCGACGCCGGCTGACCTGTATAACGCTCTCGGCGAAGAAATTAGCGGCCGTCCAGTCTATCGCATCGCGAGGCTGGGCGTAACGAGAATGCGCTCGCCAACGCCCGCATGGATGCGCTCATTGCGCAGGATACCGAGCGGCTGCGCCTGTCGCCTCGCGAGGTCGATCGTGCGGCGGAGTTCATCGTTGGGCATGGGATGTCGCCGCACGAAGCTGTGCTCGCTGCGGCGGATGAAAGTCAGCAGCGCTTCCTGCAAGAGAACGCGGAGAGGCAGGCGTTTGGCTCGCCCGGCATCCCGTGGGCCGAGCAGCAGGCGCTCGGGCTGCCTGGTGCTGGCGCTCGCGGTCCGATCCGGCCGATGACGGCTGATGAACTCGCCGCATACCGTCGGTATCTTGGCGCTGCACGCGAGTTCCAGCAGGTGCACAACGCGGGCATCGGTGGCGAGCTTGCCGCCTATGGCGAACACCGCACCGGTGCCACGCTGCCAGCCGGCCCGGAAGGCGAGGCAGTGCGGCCGCAATTCGAGTCGCGGATCCGTGGCGGTTTCAACACCGCCGATGCCGAGGTGGTGGGCTCGATCCTGCGCAAGGGCGTAACTGAGGCCGAGGCGGTTCGGCAGGCGACCGATGCTGGGATTAAGCCTGAGACGCTGACTGGCGCCCTGGCGGATGAGCTGCGGGCGCGTGCGGTAAAGTCGGACGGCAGTTTCGATCTGGCGGAATACGCCAAATTCCGCCGCGACCATGCCGGCGCGCTGCATGTCTTTCCCGAGACGCTCAAGGCGTTCGATGGGGCGGAAGCGGCACAGCGGACATTGGACGAACGGCAGGGCGAGCTCGCCGCGGTGCAGGCCGGCCATCCGCTGCGCGGCGTCCAGCCGGCGGAGGTGATGGGCAAATACTGGGTTGCAGGCGATACGGGCGCCGCTCGTGTTCGGGATTTCACGCGCGACACCGGTGGCACCATGGCGGCCGATCGGGCGCTCGATGATTATGCCGTCTATCGCCTCCGCGCCGAGGGCGCCATCGACAAGGATGGCATGGTCGATGCTGCCGCGCTGGACCGTTACCGCCGGAAGTATCAGCAAGCCATCGCGCAGCGGCCCACGCTGCAAGCCAAGCTCGCGAATGTCGAAGCTGCACAGCGCGCCTATGACACTGCGGTTGCCTCCCGCAAGGCTGCGCTGGACGCGTACCAGTCCAAGCTGGTGCAGTCGTTCATTGACGACGAGCCGATGAAGGCCATCGCTCATGCATTCGAGCGCGGCGACAGCGGGAAGAACATCAACGAACTGTTCGCCAAGATGCGCGGCAACCGCGATGCGGAAGCCGGGCTGAAGCGGCTCGCCGGCCAGTACATCATCAGCAAAGTCGGCTCGCTCGCACCCGAAGCTGCATCCGAGCGCAACATGCTGAACGCTGGGCCGTTCCGGCGCTTCGTTGACAATAACAGGACGGCGCTGAAACGGCTGTTCGGCGGTCAGGGCATCAACACGCTGGAAGCCATCGCCGCGAACATGCGCCGGTCGGCAGCGCGCACCGCCGCAACGGCCGGGTCAGACACGGTGCCCAAGGCGATTGGGGTCGCGAAGGAAGGCGTGGCGCCGGAGGGCAAGCCGCACTTTTCCGGCATCGGCGCGCTGGTCGGCGAGCACGTTCTCGACGCCATCGGCTTCGCGCATCCGGCGCTGAAGGTCGTGACTGCGGGCATCGGCGCGATCGCCCCGAGGCTGGCTGCGTCGCTGCGGCAAGCGGGCGTCCGGCGGGAGAATGAGCTGATGCTCGCGGCGCTGTTGCATCCCAACACCGTCGGTCAGCAGGCGCTCGCATTCGCGAATGCTGAGAAGCCAACGGGACTGCTGGCTGCCCGGCTGATGGTTGCGCTTCAGAGCCTGGTGGCGGCGCAGCAGCGGCGTACGGATCAACAGCAAGGAGCCACGCCATGACGACAGTTAGCAACGTCAAGGCGAAAACCACCGTCGTAACGGGTGCCCACACGCTCAACAGCGTGACTGTGACGACGGCGCCTTACAGCCGGTACAGCATCCACGACTGCGCAGATCCGCGCTTCGCCGAGCTGTCCAACTGCATCTGGCCGATCGGCAATCCGTCGCAATCTGGTCTGAAGGTGACCAACGGCATCACGATCCACACCCCCGACGATGCGGCGGCAGGTGACGATCCGCTGGTGGTCACGGTTGCCTACACGTGAGCAGTCCCGTTGCCCTGCAACGGTATGTCCTAGGGGGACCGCTTTCTGCGCTCCTTGTAGGTGCACGTCTCGCATTTCCAGGTGTCGAAATGAACTGGATCATCGCCTAGGATCTGCATGAGAAGGGAACATCTATCGTGAATATAAAAACAATCAGGACAAAGATTTGGTTCCGGAAGCGGAGAGTTGAGGCGCATCAGTGTCTGGTGGTCGCGCTCCTTCTGCTCTCGGTACTTCGCTATCACTTTCTCTGCTTGCATTACTTTGGGTGGCGGCGGATTGTTGTCTTTCTGCTGAAGACGCCGGAGCATTTTAAGTCGGTGGCTCTCGCTCTCTTCACTCATTCTGGTTCCTCCACGGGTGGGCCTTCAGGAAACCAGCGAGTTTAACGAAGTTCCTTTTGCTTGACGCCGGCCGTCATCCAGGCGCAACGTTGCCGTGCCTCGCGAGGCGAGGCGGGACCACCGGACGGGTGCGAACCGCCCGGTAGCCCCTAACCCACGGCACGGGGTAAGCCATGCCGCAGGCTGACATGCTGATACCACGCATCGGCCCGCCGTGCCCGCACGGGAGGACCAGATGCAATGTCAAAAACCAAAGCGAAGCCCCGGACTGATTCTGCCCCTAGGTCTGCTGTTGTGGGCCATGCTGATCGACCTCGCGCTAAGCGCCTGGCACCTGCTGCACGCCTGCAGCTGAACCAGGACGCGCAGCAGTTCCTCGCCGCGCTCGAGCGCCTGCCCCCGGCAGCCTACCGCTGGCTCGGCGCGATGATGCGCTGCCTCACACTGTGCGACTGCGACGACGCCATGATCCGCGAAATCGGGCGCCAGCTCGCCAAAGCCTGCGGCCACAAGGACCCGGTGCCCTTCGGCGAGAAGGCCGTGCAGATCCTCCGGGACGCCAGGGAGGCTCGCCAATTGGAGCACGAGCCCGAGGTGATCCGGCTGCCTCGCAAAGGGAGGACGGCATGACCCGCAAGCCAGAACCCACCGAAGGCCTGGAGCTGCTGCGCAAGTTCCGCGAAGAAAGGCGCCAGGCGGAAGCGCGGATCCTGCAGGAAGCCGCCAAGCTGCCCACCGACGCGCAACTCCGGCTCGCCGTGGCGCTCATGCGACTGCACGCGTCACAGACTGCATTCGGGGACAAGCCGGCCGCCTGAGCCTGCCGCTGGGCAGAACGCCGGCTGATCCTGCCGCTGGGGCAACCCGGTCGCGGCTGCTATGCTCTGTTCGTCGACTCTGAACCTGGGCCGTCCTTCGGGGCGGCCCTTTCTCTTTTGACACACCGCAAAAAACTAGACGCCGCAAACCTCCGGTTGGTAGCATTCGCGAGGCTGGTGAAGAGAACCGGCTCTCTTATCCCTGTCCCTCTGGGCCGCCCTGCCAGTTGGCGGCCCTTTCTGTTATGCTGCATCCCATGGCGCGCGACGTGATCACGCTGGGCGATGTAGCGGAACGCGGGGCGGAGATGATCGAAATCCGCTGCGGGCGGTGCGAACGCACCGGCCGCCTGCACGTCGCCCGGCTGCTTGAGGCGCATGGCCCTGGTGCTGCCATGGGCCACGTGCTGCACGCCCTGGTAGGCGACTGCCGGAATAAGGAAAGCGGGCAGGTTCAGCAGCGTTGCGATCCCTACTGCCCTGACTTGCCGCGCCTCTTTCGCCCTTCCGCAGCCGGCTGATCCGGCGCGTTCACCGCGGCGGTTATTCCGCTCAGGATTCAGCGCCTCGGCCTCGCCAGACGACCCTGCCTGATCCTGCCGCCGATTGGGCAATGCGGCCCGCAGGGGGTAAGCTCCGCGCCGTCGAACATCTGTCACTCGGGCCGTCCCTTCGGCGCGGCCCTTTTCCTTTTGCTAATTCCTTCCACGGTGGAAGAAATTGCCTCACTTCAGGGGCAACGGGGCGCCCCTTTACCGCCCGATCGCCGTCTTCGCCGCGGCGATCTGATGAGCCAGTCGTTCCAACAGCGCCTTGGCAGCTTCGAGTCTACGCTCTGCACGGAGGCGCCGGGTCTTCTCCGCCAGCAGTTCGGCACGGAGCCTGCGCAACAGCTTTTCAGGATCGTCGGCCATCTCGCTCTCGTCGCGTTGCCGAGCAATCTTGTGGTGTGTGATAGCCAACGAAAAGGGGGCGCTCCGCTGGAGCGGCCCTTTCGTTTGGGCCGCACGCAGCTAGCTACCAAAAGAAATACCAAATACTAAAGCCAAAGACCGCCCAGAGCGCGAGACTGATCAGCACAGCGAGGACTAAGCCTTTCCCGGCAGCTAGCGGGTCGGGCTCGTCGGTCTCGCTGGGAGCTGGAGATGCGCGCTGACCGACATCAGGAGGGGACCATGGATTGCGGAAAAGTTGGATCAGGTGCGGGTTTCTGGTAGGCAGCCTTCCCGGCCGTCGACTGTCGGTTGTGAGCTCGGCGTCCTTCTGATGCTCTTGAGACAATGGATACCTGCGGTGCCAGCTTTTATTCGCCGCTTCGGCGGGGCTTCCGCCAGGTGCGAGTGGCGCAGCCGGCTTTTCCTTAGCGGCTGTGGGCCGGCTGCGCCTGCCCGATCAAGCGGAGGTTCCACGCCCAGCAAGCGGGCCTCCCCCGAGTACGGCCGCAACGTCACGGCGACGTTAGATCAACGCTATCGAGCCGGTAATTCGTGAGCGTATGGCCTTACAAACCGCAAAAATGCTGGACGCCGCAACCTATGGTTGGCAACGATCGTGGGGCTGGTAGTCATGGCCACCAGCACCACAGCCCCTTTGGACACCCGTACCCTCTAGCCCCGCTCCCTACGCGGGGCTCTTTCTTTCGAGCGTCGGCAGTGGCCTTCCTGCTAGTTGGGGCTATCTGATTCTATCGCGCACCAACTCGCGCAACAGCGCCCATCCGGCCGTAGGACCTCGCAGCGCTGGGCGTGCTCGTCCTCGTCAACCGAGCGAGCCCCCGCACGCAGCCGGCCCTGCTGCAGGCGATGACCACTGATCGGCGCTCCTGGCGGGCCGGGCGCTGATCGCTACCGTAGCCCGCATGGGCAAAGACGTGATCCTGCTCGGCGCAGTCCACGCCCAGTCTGAGGGGGGAACGGTGAAGCGAGCATTTATTGCGTGCGTAATTGCGCTCGGTTTAGCCGGGTGTGCAACGCCGATTACCTTTCTGAAAAACCCCAAGACCGAAGAGGTCGCGACCTGCGGCGGCGGCATCGGCGGTCTCGGCGTCGTCGCACTGGCCGGGTACAGCATCGAGAAGAAACGTGACGATCAGTGTGTCAAAAATTACGAAGCGACTGGGTTCATCGCGTTCCGCCCCCTGCATCCGGGCTGACATCTGGGATCCCCTGATCGGCGACTGCCCGAAGCGCGAAGCGCAGAACCTCGCCGAGCGGTGCAGCGTCTATTGCCCGGACCTGGTGCGCTTACGGCGCGGGGCTTTTCTTCAACGCGATGACACCAATCGCTGGCCGCCTGATCCTGCCGGCGGGCAGGCTGCCCGATGGAACCCGCCGGTGCGCGGTGCGTTCTTTCTATAGGTCAATGTCTGCACCCAACTCAGGGCCGTCCTTTGGGGCGGCCTTCCTTTTTGCTCAGGCTATGGAACCGGGCGTGTGCGGTCGCGTTGTGCTCCTGGTCCGGCGGAATGCACAAGGACGCCGCGCCGCTCTAGGCAAGAGCTTGCGGAACTGGGCCGCTCCGAGAGGACGGCCCGTTTTCTTTGTGCGCCGTTGACGTCTCCGCGCGCAGCCGACGTTACGCACAGATTTTGTGCAACTAGGGCGCGGCCGCAGGACGACAAGCACCAGGGCGGCCCATACCCTCAATATCCACAACCTTATCCACCGATTCTGTGACTCAATTGTGTAACTTCGGAGGACCCGCCGCCGGATCCTGCGGCCGTGCCGAGCAGGGGCCGTCCTTTGGGGCGGCTTTCCGCGTCGTTTGTGCACCAGTCGCACAACCAGCCACTTTCACGAGTTGCTGCTCCATCCCAAGGCGGCGGGCACGGGGGGCATGTCACAGCGAGGCCCTGCACAGCAGCAGTAGGTGATCCCTGGGCCACTTCTGGGACCGCCCGGCCCCGTGCCCGCGCATCCCATCAGCGCGAGCAGACACAGCGTGCTCAGTGTCCCGATCACTGCCGGAAGGATTTTCCTCACTGCCGCCCTCACCGCACGCTCCTGCCATAGCCGGTCTGCGGCATCGTGGCGCTGTTGCATCTCCGCCTCCGACATGTCGGCCACCTTGCTGCCGCCCACCACGATGCGCGTCGGCACTGCCGCGGCCTTCCGCTTGTGCCTGGCGTACTTCGGGGCGCGGGCAATGACGATGTTCGGCTTGTCGGTCAGCATGGTCGGGAGATGGGGGCCGCGCTAACCGCCCGTCAACGCCTGCCGGGCACCGTCGCCGGGCGGCTGCTCGGGGCATGCCGGCATCGAAGCGGAAGAACGGGGAGAGAACAAGCCGCACCCGTTCGCCCCATCCGGGCAGTTGATGGGGGGAGAGATGAGGGGACGATAGGCCGAGCTGCTATGAAAGACACAGAAGTCCGTTGTTCGCGGCGGAGGAGCTTTCAGCCTCGATTGCCGAAGTGGCGGGCCAGGTCGGCAAGGCCGCCGGCATCGCCCGCGAGGCCAACGACGCGACACGCCGCACCGAAGCCACGGTGCAGCACCTCACTGCGGCCGCGCACAAGATCGGCGACGTGATCGGGCTGATCAACAACATCGCCGGCCAGACCAACCTGCTGGCGTTGAACGCAACCATCGAGGCCGCGCGGGCCGGCGATGCCGGCAAGGGGTTCGCGGTCGTGGCCTCGGAAGTGAAGAGCCTGGCCAGTCAGACCGCCAGGGCAACCGAGGAGATCTCGGGCCAGATTGCGGTGATGCAGAGTTCGACCCAGGCCGCGGTTGAGGCGATCCATGGGATCGCGCAGATCGTGGACGACATGGACCGGATCGCCGCCGCCATCGCCGCGGCGATCGAGGAGCAGCGCGCCGCCACGCAGGAGATCGCCCGCAGCGTGCAACAGGCTGCCAACGGCACCCGCCAGGTCAGCGGCAGCGTCGGGGGTGTGGCCGGGGCCGCGCGTTCCTCGGGCGCCGCCGCGACCGAGATGCTTGGCGTGGCGGGGGAGCTCAGTCGCCAAGCCGTGGCACTGCGTGGCGCCATGGACGGATTCCTGGCCAAGGTGCGCACGGCGTAACCGTCCACCTCTCCCGCTCTGCGGGAGAGGTCGGTTCGCGAAGCGAACCGGGTGAGGATGCTCGTGCGCCCGGCACCCCTGACCGCCACGCTCCGTGTGGCGACCTTCTTCCACAGAGCGGGAGAGGTGAGATCAGGAATAGAGGAACGCCGCGTCGTCCAGATTGGTCGCCGGAATTGCATCCTTCTCGGTCCAGTAATCCTGTGTATGGGCCCATTCCGGCTTGTCGCCGCGTTTGGGCAGTAGATGCATTCCGCGTTGCATGTAACCAGGATTGAAGTTCTCTTCATCGATCCAGGGCAGCA
>Ga0335074_10003329_pt1 | contig 21906 bp, 21 predicted proteins | sample Lox_Sample_23_FD_206715 | JGI IMG/M metagenome (GOLD analysis project Ga0335074, IMG submission 206715) | Soil microbial communities from Loxahatchee National Wildlife Refuge, Florida, United States - Lox_Sample_2.3 | ecosystem: Environmental > Terrestrial > Soil > Wetlands | place: USA... | reverse complement strand
GCATGGGACGCAGTCACTCTCGTCAGTGTGTCATTGTTGCTCGGGCTAGCATCGATGGCGGCAATCTTCCTGCCCGCTCGCCGCGCTGCGTCGGTAAATCCGGTGGAAGCCCTTCGCGCCGAATAACCTGCATCCTGGCCGTGGTTTTGATTGCTGACAAATCGCACGAGCGGGTTTCGATCCATTGACAGGCGCCTTCTTGGGTTGCGGGAGGATTACCGCCATTCCGTCCATTACCCGCTTTTTGGGGTTGGGGAAGGATAGGCGACAAACCGGAAGTTACCCAGATTTGATGAGCACAAGCCCGTTTATTTGGGTCCTGAGTGCTGCGCACTTCAAGCGCGAAAGCAGTTGATCCGGCGCTGAGCGGCGGGCCGGATCATTGCCATATTTGACTAATGGGACAGTTGTATAGTCCCGGCTCTCCACGCTTCCCCATGAGACTGGCATTTCACCGCTTTATTGGGGTCACGACGTCGAACGACAGATTAGCGACACTCTGCGGAAGTCAGGCGTGAGCCCTCCTCAACTTCGATCGTTAGATGAACAACTAGACTTGATGTGTCAAGCATGAGAGTCGGCGCGATAGTAACACGACTGTATCCGCACGAGACGAGGAGCGTTTGCAACTTTTGCAATCCGATGCCGATGGGTGCGCTGTCATATGGCTCGCCCTGCTTGAGCGGGAACAAGGCGCGCATTCGGTCAGGTGTAAAGTGAGTTGCGCCGAGCAACTGAATGTCAGCCAGGCGATAAAGACTGCCTTCATGTACTCTGACAGTTACCGAGGCAGTCCCGTCCTTTAGGAAGGAAATTTCTGGTTCTTCGGCGACCGCCTTGAGGTATCCCATCCCCTGCGTGATCCGCTCGATTCGGGGCCGAATCTCGTAAGGAAAATACTCGCTGCTCTCAAAACGGGAAACGAGCCTGTCCTGGTCTGCTTCAGGAAGATTGTCGGAGAGGACCACCATCTTGCCAATATGGATTTTGTCTGTAGATTCTGCCACCGAAGAATGAGCAGTCGCGGCGCAGAGGGTCAAGGAGGCGAGAAGAAAGCGAATCGACCTACCCATTGGCGTCCTCCTGTGGAAGAGTCCCAAATATCGATCTGTCTTCGCACGGCTGATTTTAACAGCGTTCTGCGATCCACTCTTTGATTGAGTCACCGGCCACCCTGACATTACTGAGTAGTAAAGGAAGGGTAGCCGACTTTACGTCAAAGTGAATTCCTCTACCCTTTGCCGTCACAGACGAGTAATCGTGAAGCCCTCTCACATCTATGGTTTGCGCGTTTATCCCTTCGGTAGCAAAAGCTTCGATACTTCATCGAATAGCAGGCCGGCTACCTCCAAGACACCGTCACCTAAAGTCGCAAGAACGGCGATGGCGATCTCTTCGCGGGCAAATGGACGATCCACGTTCGAACCAAGCTAGTTCCCTTTCACGAACCGGATATCCGAGATCCATACTTCAGGGCTGAAACCCATCATTACTCCAATATTGCCCTCAGTGAAATCGCGCCCACTACTATAACTCGACCCAATGTCCTGCCATTCTCCCGACGTCGGCTTGATCCGCGAGCTCACTCTCTGTTGTGTCACCCAAATATCTACTTGCATCCATTCGCCCGAACGAACACCCCGCACTTCTGTAGATGCAACCTGAATCTGGCCTTTCTCCTTCTGTATAAGCAACGTTTGCTGAGATTGGAGCATGAAAAGAACAAGGTTATCGCTGTCTTGAGCTGCAGCATACCAAGCAATCAAATAGTCCTTGTTGTTTGGATCTTCGTCGAGCAGACCTTTGATGCGGAATAAAATATGTCCCGGGGTCTTGGGCACCTGAAAGTTGTTGGCACCGCTATTGACCATCAGCAGTCGGGGCTCACTTTTCGGCGAAGGCACCGCAATAACCGTCGACGGCGATTCTAGATTGAGGCCAAGAGTGGATTGCGATGCCGCCCGTATCTGCGCAGTCGAATTATCTGCCGACCCCGTCCTACGGGATTCAAAGAACCATGGCAACCCCAGCGCAACAATCAGCAAAGCCGCTATGCCAAATGCCCAGCGAAGAACAATTCGAACCCAACCCTTTCGTGGCCGACGCTGCGGAGGCGGTACCGGTGCCCCGACAAGCAAGCCCGCGACCGATCGAACGACGCTCTCAAGCCCCTCATGCCCTCGGTCCCCTTTCCAGTCAGTCAAGTCAGCGGCTTGAATGTGCCGAAAGGCCAGCGGCAGATCGACGTCGTCCACGCGGATAGGGACAAGAATCTTACGCCGCTTTCCCTCCATCGCCTCGGTCCGCACCCATTCGGACCCAATCGATGCTTTCGACCACACAACTACGACGCACTTTGCCTCCCCGAGAGCCGCCTCGATTGTTTATCCCACTCGTCGCCAATGCCGATGTGAGGGTCCCACCACACGCTCCAGCCCAAAGCCTCCAGCGCTGCAACTAGCGGTTTGATGCGTGTGCGATCCGCGCCTGCGTAGCTGATAAAGATGTCTGCCACGGGTTGGCCGTCATTAACCTGACAGCTAGTATCGTAGCCTCCCCTTTTCCAACTTTCTATCTTCAGCAGTGCGACTTAGAAGACCGGGTAGCCAGCCGTCGCGCGATCCGACCGCCAGCATCGATGCAACAGCCCTCCGCAAGCCAGTGCTTGAAGAACAGATCTACCATCGTTTCGGATTACTTCTGATAAGTCCGCTTGGGGGCCTATGTATCCAAGGGGGGCCTGCCACGTTGCCGAAAAACCGGCAATCCGGAAGTTAACGGCTACAAGCGCGTAACCTTCGGTTTGGCGACTATACTCCCGGAACTCGAAAAACGTCCGCAGACCGGCTCGATAAGCGCCTCGCCCTGTACCGTAAAGTGAGGGAAGGACGACCCCTTCACAGGACTTAAATACTGATCTCTGCAAAGGCCGAGGAACGGGAATGAAATACGGACCAGGGAACCATTGCCGCCTGATCGTGGTTGTTCTTCTCAGTAGCGCGCTTTGGGCGCAGACCGGCGGACGCCCGGCAGATGATTTGCGAAGTAACGTTGAGAGGGAACTTCCAATTCCCTCTGGCGAATATGGCATCGGACGCCGTGCACTCGACTTCACTGACGACCCGCATCCAGACTCCCGTTCGTCGATCTCCGCAAATCATCGCGAGCTTATGGTTTACATCTGGTATCCAGCGAAGCAATCGTCATCGAAGAGCTACTCAGAGTACTTCCCATTCGCTGCCGGGATCGACAAAGATCCAAAATACAAGGAAGCGGCACGCGAGATTCTCGGAGCAAGCTGGCCGATGATCGTTGATGGCTCTGTTCATGCGCAGGCGATCACAGACGCTGCGCCTGTTGTTGGCGAAAAATTCCCCGTCGTTCTCTTTTTCCCGGGCTATTCATCCACGACATTCTCCTACACTGCTCAGATCGAAAACCTTGTGAGCTACGGATATGTAGGGGTTGCCATTGAAGACACGAACGGTTCTGGTATGGTCCGCTTTTCAGATGGCAGGATAGGGTTGCTCCAGAGTACGCCGCCTTCAGCCTCGGGTTCGACAGACCCATTGCAGACAATGATTGCCTCCGCGCAGCAAGGCACTCAAACAGGCGCAGAACAAGCGGGCTACGTCCTCAACGCTCTCAAGAAAATCACGCCTCTTTCCAAGGTAATGAATCTCTCAAGGGTAGCAGTTGCCGGCCATTCTGCAGGCGGCACACTTGCGGCCCGGGCATGCCAGATTGATCCGCGAATCAAGGTATGCATCAGCGAAGACGGCGAGGTGAATCCAGTTGGCGCTTTCTTCGACTATCCGGTCCACAACTCCATGCAGCAGCCGTTCTTATTCATCCAGGTAGAACACAATCCGACCGATGAAAGAACTGGCACGCATGCATGAGTCGCGCACTAAATGGAATGAATTTCTTGCGCATGAGCAATGGCAACTCCGCCAATGCGGCCAAGGAAGCTACTTCATCCAGCTTCACAGATCCGGCATGGGCCATTCGGGTTTCAGCGATGGGGCCTGTACTGAACGCTCGAGATAACAAACAGACTGCTATCGCGCTCGGGAATTTACGTACGACTGATGACTTGGAGAAGGCCTTCTCGGACAAGTACCTCAAGGGAGAGTCAACGTCGATCTTCGACCGGACCGATGCAACTCCCCAGGGCATGACGATTGAACCTATCGACAAATGATGTACACCTTCTCTTTTGGCACATAATCCGAGGCTCGAATCGAGAGTCGAGCAGGCAAATTCGGTGTTCCGGCCAAGTGACCGGCTAACCGGACACATGAGCGGTTGTCATTAGGCAAAGCTGAATGCTCTAAAGTCCTATGAGATAAACGCTACGAAGTTTACGGGGATGGGAAGTGGCGGGATCTGGGCATTGAATGCCCTACCCTCGCCAACTACTGTTTGTGGGCGAAAAACCTGAGTACGATGAGTTCATGATCCCGCAAGAGAAGAGTGCGGCAGTGTGGCGAGGTTTGGACGAGGCCTTTGGCACAAGATCGATCGAAGACATTCGGAGGATAACTCGAGGCCTCAGTTCGGATCTCGTGCTTCGCATCGTCGTCCGGGGATCTCCATACCTCCTGCGGATCATGACACGTATGGACGAGAGAAACGATCCCGCCCGTGTCTTCGCTTGCATGAAGGCGGCGGCAGAAGCAGGTTTAGCGCCTCGCATCCTGTATTCCAACACGGCAGAAGGGATCGCGATCATTGACTGGATCGAAACCGTGCCCTTTCCGACGGCACAGGCGCTAATTTATCTTCCCGCAACCCTACGCGGCCTCCACCAACTGCCGCCTTTTCCCAAGACGTTCAACTACGTCACCGCGCACAACTTCTTCATTTGGAGACTCCGCACGGCACGTCTGCTCCCTGAAGCTGAGATCGAGGAGGCCTTCCGTGGCTACGAACGAATCTGCGCCGTGTACCCTCGGCTCGATGCGGATTTGGTGTCGTGCCACATGGACCTGAAGCCGGAAAACATCTTGTTCGACGGCCATCGTGTCTGGCTCATCGACTGGATGGCAGCGTTCCTGAACGACCGCTACTTCGATCTGGCAATTGTTGCCAACTTCGTAGTTACTAACGAGGTGGACGAACGAACTTATCTTGCGGAGTACTTTGGCCAGCCGCCCGATGAGTACCAGCGGGCTCGATTTTTCCTCATGTGTCAGGTGATGCACATGTTGTCCGCCGCAGTCTTCCTGCTGCTTGGTTCGGCGGGCAAACCGATTCGAAAAGACGCGAATCCGCCCTCGTTCCGCGCTTTTCACGAGCGGATTTGGGCGGGAGAGATCGACCTTTCGGACAACGAGCGGAAGATCGTCTATGGCCGGGTTCACTGGGAGGAACTTCTACAGAATATGCGGCAAGCGCGATTGGCTGAGGCGCTCAGAGTCGTCGAAGACCGAAAGGCGCGATCGGACGGTCCATATCTGCTTTTGCCAAACGCTCTGTAACTGGTGGGGTATCCAAACTTGTCGCGCAGAGTCTACCGATAATTCACTTGCAAGTTGCCTAAGCCGTCAACCCACGATTTCTTTATGAGGAGTCAGCTATTTCGACCCTGCAATGACAGGCGGTAAGGTTCCAGTCCCTCACATGGCCATTTCAGAAGTATTCAGAAGTTCTCAGGAACGGCTAAAGACATTCGGGCCAGATATCCATGAATATAGGGCCGTGAAAAGACAAACTGAAACGCGCTCCTCCTACGGCTGGGTAATCGTTACGACGGCAGCCTTCGGTCTCTTTCTCGGCGTTTTTCCGATCTTCGTCTCTTCGTTCCCTGTGTTTTTCCCCGCATTCCTACGCGAGTTCCACGCGGGTCGCGGCGCGATTTCACTGGCGTTTACCATCTGCAATACGGTCACCGCATGCATCGCCCCTATAGTCGGGTGGCTCTGCGATCGGGCCGGCGCTAGGCCGGTCATTCTGGCGAGCCTGGTGTTATTCGGTTCAGGGTTGATTGCCAGCCAGAGAATTGGTTCCCAATTGTGGGAGCTCTATCTTTTCTCGCTGGTTCTCGGCGTAGCTGCTCCAGGCACCAATTCGATCGCCTATGGGCTGGTTGTCTCGCGGTGGTTCAATCGGCATCGCGGCCTGGCGCTTGGGCTCATGATGGTCGGGGCCGGCGTAGGCGCGATTGTGATGCCGTCGCTGGCCCGGATGCTCATTGCGTCGCACGGCTGGCGGGCAACATATACCGGGTTTGGATGCGCGGCGTTATTGGTTGCTGTGCCAGTGGTCGCCGTTTTTCTAAAAGAAGGGCCGCCGTCGTTGTCACAGTCGGCCGGGGCCGAGGTCGCGGAAGGCTGTTCCTGGCGCGAGAGCCGAAACAGTGGCAGCCTCTGGCTGATGATCGTTGTGTTCGTGCTGGTCTCTGCGAGCGTACAGGCGTGCTTTATTCATCTTGCGCAACTCATGACCGACCACGGCGCGACGCCTGCCATCGCGGCCCTCGCGGCGTCGTTGAGCGGAGCGGCGCTGCTCGCCGGCCGGGTTGGAACGGGCTATTTCCTCGACCGCTATTCTGGACCCCAGGTGGCCCGAGTAATTTTCGCAGGCGCGGCCCTGGGAATCGGTTTGCTTGCGATTCGAACCTCCAGTGTAATGTTTGTCGGAGCGTTCTTAATTGGCCTCGGGCTTGGAGCGGAGGCCGACATCATCGCCTACCTTCTTGGACGGTACTTCGGGTTACGGTCCTTCGGCACGATCTTCGGATTCGCCTTCGGTTTGTTCGTTCTCGCCGGCGGCATCGGGCCGCTGTTGATGGGGATCGCGTTTGATCACACCGGCTCCTACCGGCTTGCGCTTGCCGGTTTCTGCCTGGCAACTGCACTCGCAGCCGTACTCGTCGGCCGTTTGGGGCCGTATCGATTCGACGTGAAAGGAGAGAACTGATGCTCCCGAACAAAGAGGCTGGTCTTGGCCCAATTCACTTGCTGGGCCTGACCGATGGACTCATCGCCCATCTCGCGATTTGCGCAGCGGCTAAATTCGGAATCGCGGACGTTCTTTCCGAGGGATCATGCGACACCTCCGCGATCGCTGCCAGGCTGATGCTCAACGAAGAGGCGGTGTTTCGAACACTGCGGTATCTGTCCGGACACGGAATTTTCGAACAGACCGGGTCCCGTGTATTTGGCCCGAATGAACGATCGTGTTGGCTACAGACTAACGCCTCCGGGTCGGTCCGTTGGATTCTTACCTTTCGGGGAAGCGACCGCTTCCTTATGCCCCTGACGGACCTTCCCCGCGCAATCCGTACAGGCGAAGCAACCCATATCAGTTTTGAGGACTTCGACGAGAACCCAGAGGAGCGGCAGTTGTTCGACGACGCGATGACCGATTTGTCGGCAATATGGGCGCCGTCGGTGGCCCTGTGCTACGACTTCGCCAAATGCGGCAGCCTCATGGACCTGGGAGGTGGCAGTGGATTGTTATTGGCAAACATTTTGAAGTCGCATCGTGAGCTTAAGGGCGTCCTGGTCGATCGGCCTGCCGTACTCGAACGAGCGAGAACGCGGCCTTTCTGGGATGGGCTGAAGGACCGCGTGAGGTTTGAAGCAGGAGACTTCTTCGAGTCGGTGCCCACAGGCTGTCGGGGCTGCCTGATGAAGAACGTCCTGCATGACTGGGATGATGCGCGGGCTGCGCACATCCTGAACAACTGCCGCAGCTCGCTACCCGGCGACGGCGTCCTGCTGCTGGTTGAATACTCGCTGGGCCCGGTGAACACACCCTCGCTAGGCAAGATGATGGATGTGATGATGATGGCGTCGTTCGGCGGCAAAGAGCGGACCGTAGAGGAGCACCGAGAGCTTCTGGCGAGCGCGGGGTTTGTGCTGACGCAGACGATTCCGTTACCCCACGATGTCATGATGCTTGAGGCCAAGCCGTCGGCAGTTTGAGTCGCCGGAGCAGCGCCAGATAACTCGGGTGGTCCCGCAGGGTTTTCCATTTAAGATCGACGCCCAGAAACACCAGCCACGGGTCATGCTGCTCTACGGCCTGGTCCAGCCATGTTAATGCTTCGCCTGTTCGCCCCAGAGCGTTATGGATCAATGCAATGTTGGACGAGGGCACGTAGCGCTTCGCCGCGAGGTCCATCAGCGTGACGAGGATTTCGTAGGCCTCCGATTCTCGTCCTGCCCTGGCGTGCGCATATGCTTCGTTCGCGCGAGCAGACGAGTTAACGGGGCACAGATCATGCGCGATTCGCGCCTCTTCGATGGCATCTTCGAAGCGCCTCTGCGCGATATACGCATTTGAGGCAAACAGGTGAGCAACCCTGGAACGCGGATTCAACTCAACTGCTTCTTCCAGGCGCTCCACCGCGTCATCTGGCCTGCCGGCGTGCAGCAGAACCTGGCCTTCCATTGCATGGATCAGACCTGATAGTGGATCCAGTTCTCGCGCACGGCCCATCATCGCCAGAGCTTCGCTGTGACGCCCGAGGTTAGATGGCACATGGGCATACATCCAATATGTATCTGCGCTATCCGGATTCAATGCCACGGCGCGCTTGAAATGCTGCTCCGCGAGGCGCCAGTCCCAGTCGTACCAAAACGTCGTGAAGGCCAGCACGGCTTGCGCTTCGGCTAAAGTGTCATCAAGGGCGATAGCCTGGAGTGCGGCCGTTTTCGATTTCGGACCAGCTTCGTTCGCCGGCCTCTCGAGTGACAGACCAAACATGCGATACGCATGTGCGAGTCCCACATGAGCTGGCGCATAGCCGGGATCGGCCTCGATGGCCTTCTCGAAGTGACGGATTCCTGCTTGGATCCCATGCTCGCTCATCTGGAAAAGATGGAATCGTCCTTTCAGGTATAGCTCGTGTGCTCTGGGGTTCCCGGGCTTACGCCTTATGTGATTTTCCCCTTGGGCGCCAGGTAACTTCAGCCGCAGAGCGCTGATGACGGCACTTGTGATCTCGTCTTGAAGATCAAAGAGATCGCGAGAACCGATCTCGCGCTCATATCGCTCCGACCAAAGCTGATATCCATCTGCCGCACTAACTAGTTGAGCAGTGATCCTGAGCCGGCGGTCCGATTTGCGCACGCTACCTTCGAGGACGAAAGCCACGTCCAGCAGGCTGGCTATCTCCCGGATGTGAACCTGCTTCTTCTTGAAAGAAAACGCCGACGTTCGCGCGGCAACCCGCACCCCGTTCACCCTGGACAGTGTATTGATGATCTCGTCCGCCAGGCCGTCGGCAAAATAGTCATATTCGGCATCGGCACTGCTATTGGTAAATGGCAGCACTGCGATTGACACGCTTACAACTGGATCTTGCCGAAGGCCAACTGTGCTATCGACGGTCACCGGCGCGACGAAGTGATAGCCTCGCCCCGGCACGGTGGCGATGAAGCGGTGTTCTCCCCGTTTTTCCCCTAGCACCCGCCGCAGCAGCGAGATGTTTTGAGTAAGGTTGTTCTCCTCGACTGCCGTGTCCGGCCATATAGCCTGAATTAGCTGCTCTTTGTCGAGCACGGTCCCTGGGTGCTTCACAAGATACGCGAGCGTCTCATACGCCTTGGGCGTAAGGACAACCGCGGCGCCGTCGCGGTCGAGCAGAATCCGTCTGCCATCATCCAGACGAAACCCCGCGAATTCGTAGACTGCCATAGTGCGAATCCCAAGTTTGTTCCCAGATCATCTCACACGCTCCGTAGGGTTGGTAACGATTTGTCCCGGTGTTACCTCTTCAATTGGCGTAACACGGCTAGGGCGCCCATGGAGCGGCGCAGATCGCAAACTCTTTCTTGGCCAGAGCCACTTGGCCGACAAACCGCCGATCCGGAAGTAATCCCGGAAAGGGTGCATTATCGCCTGATGGCGAGGAGGCCACCGGGCGATGAAGCAGCAACCACGTTCCCTACGGAAGTACAAGCATCCCAAGACCCATTTGCGCTTGCCAGATCTCGATTACTCCAAGACGGCGGTGCTGAACAGTTTGAGCAGTGTCGACGGCCAACGTGGATATGGCCACGCGATCGACGAATTCGTCGATTGGTACTGCTCAGAGCCGCGACTTGCCTTAAATCGAACCGTAGTTCTCCGCTATCGCACCTACCTTGAAGCACGACAACTCGCGCCTGGAACCATCAACCTTCGACTGGGTGCGGTCCGGCGCCTCGCCTATGAAGCAGCGGACTCCGGCCTCTTGAGCTCCGATCTGGCCGCTGGAATTCGCCGGGTAAAAGGCGTAAGAAATCTTGGCGTCCCTCGCGACAGCGACTTACTTCAAACGCCCCTATCGAAACTGCCCCAGAGAAGAATCTGGACTGTCCTGACCTCTCACGTCGGGGCAGTCCCGATAGGGCTCTAACGTTTATCGGGACCTATTTCTGAGGGGCACCCAAGTCGTCGTCAATCGGTGACTCTGCCTCTTGGCTTCGCTTAACGCCCGGGTCTATCGAGAGCCGGTTGTCAGAAGATTCAAACAATGCCTTCCCATAGGCATTCGAGTGGAGTACTCTTCTCCCATAGCCATTCGAGTGGAGGAGGCGGACTATGTCAGTGTTCTACCGGGCTGTTTTATATTTCCTCATAGCCTGGCCCACTGCCGTTCAGTCGCAGGCATTTGAAAAGATCACCATAAAGGCTGCTCGTTCAACCGACCCGCGTAGCAGCCGAATCCAAGTTTTACCTAATGGCGACCTGATTGCGAATGCGGTCCCCGTGATCGAGCTTTTGAGTTACGCCTACGGCGTGCCAACTAACCCTTCGCCGCGTCTTAACTCTCTTCCAGGCTGGACCGTCGGCGACAGCTACGATATCGAAGCCAAAGCGCCCGCCAGCGCCATCGCTGCGAGTTCTCAGGATAGCGAGGCACAATTCCGGCTTCAACAAATGATCCGCCGATTGCTCGCCGATCGTTTCAGCCTCGTAATGCTTGTTGAGCATGAACGCATGCCAGCCTATGCTCTTACCGTCTCCGCCAGCGGGCCAAAGCTCCAGAAGTCGGCGGTCCCCACCAAAGACTGCATCTTCGATACCGCGTCGGAAGGCTGCCATCACTTTGTCATCGGCTTCGGCCATCCTCTGGACGCGAACGCGATAAGTATGGACGACCTTGCCCATTACATCGAAAACTGGACCGATCTGCCGGTTGTGAATCACACGAATCTTCGCGGATTGTTCACCGTACACACGGAAGGTTGGCTACCGATGCGGCTGCCCCCGCCGCCACCAAACGGCAATGGGACCGTGAACTTCGAAAGCCTGCCCACAATTTTCACGGTTCTGGGCAAGCTCGGTCTCGAACTGCACCGGCAAGAAGAAATCCTGCCCGTATACACCGTTAAACGGATCGAGCGCCCTTCGTTTAACTGACCACGAATTCTGTGACTCAATGATGGGGAACAATAAGTGGCATAGCGGGAAGTAATGTCTGGCTGGTTGACCGGCCACCCGGCAATTACTGCTTGATCAATAGCTTACGGGCTGAAATGCAAGATTTGCTCCTCTTAAGTCGGCAGGGCGACTGGAATCGGCTGCAGCGCAGCCAAGGCAATCAGCGTCGCCATGGGCGTTCCCAGTACTAATCTTCTGCAAGGCCACAATCCCGAGTGTTATTTCTCGATTGATGCCAAAAAATCACTCGTAGATTCTGACGGCTGCGCAGAGCCTGTGTGGAGCAACAAACCCACTTGGGAGCAATAGTACCCATTAGCCGCTTTACAGCGGGCGTCATATCAATTGAAAGATCAACAATGAGCCGTTTAACTCTGTTGCCAGATGGGGTTCCTTTCGAAGAGGTCTATCGAAGGGCCCTGTAATGCTATTACCGCACACATCTTCAAGACTCGATCCAACGCGTACGTGATAGACCCCTGCGCCCCAAGGTGAAGTTGGTGTGAAGCTCCATCGTCTTTCGTGTTGATCGACTACAACTTGTCCGTCTATGACCGACCCATCTGCCGATCCGATCGTAATTGTGTGCAAGACCAGTGCACAATCAAGTGGATTCATGAACATGAGCACGAGAGCTTGTCGGCTACCCGTCATGGGAGTCAGAATCTTCCAGGACTCAACCGCGATGGGTTCACGAACAGGATCACCGACAAGGAATCGCTTACAGAAGCGCTCAAGTAATGGACGACCAAAGAGATCAATCATCCCTGAACCAATTTCGAGAGTGTACTCTTGCCCCACCTTCAATGGTGGGCCCAATTCAACATTGGGACCTACCCAACGTTTGAGTCGCCCCGGATCCAGCAACACCGTCAGGTGTCGCATTGTTCTATCCCAGAGTTCAACAGGAGGCCGATAAAGAGCATCTTCCACCGGTCGTCCGTCAGAATCGAAGAGAGAGATCTCGTCCAACGCTCGTCCGCGTTGCATAGAGTTTGAAAAGCAAACATAGAATCGCAGCAAATTTTCAGGCAGGAGACCGCATGAAGGAAAAACATGGGTGACAGTCGTAAGCGCGCGTACTTTCTGTTCTGAAGGGATCAGGAACTCCTGATCGAACGGCTCAGCCGTGAAAGAAGCGCCGAGCGGCCTCGGATCGAAAACTGCACGATATTTGAGACCGCGTTCAAAGGGAAAGTGCGGGATAAATTGCAAGCCGCTTTCCAGGACCTTATAGCGGCCTGACACATCCGGGAGTTCCTCCCCTCCCGGTTCTTCTGGTTTGACGACTCTTACTCGAAGGATCGACTGCAGCAGAGAGCGTGACTGTGCACGTGCGTGCAGATGGTAAACCAGATCCGGCTGAAGGTTCTGAACGCAAACGCATCCGGATCTGGGTTCACGCGGGTCGGAGGCGAACATCAGCTTGGGTTGGTTATTCATACGCGTGTGTCAAAGGCGACTTCAGGCCGGCCACATGCGGCCAACATAGTCGATCTCGTTGCGATGCTCCCGATAGTGGAACGGATCCGGTCCATTTGGCCAGTTCATTTCGGACATGCCATCTTTGCGTTCGAAGAAGTAAGGCAATGCCAGCGTACTGAGGTCCAAGCGATAGCTCGTCCGTGGGTGTCGCCAAACTACGACCGCCCATTTGGAGTTCAGAATCGCCATGTGCTCGGCTTTGATCGGTAGGGCACGCTGCGTACGACCCAGGCCACCCGGTCCGAAATCGATCTGGCCCCCGGTGGGCTCAGGCGGCGCCGAAGCTAATTCGGAGACAGCAATTTGCGAGGCGCTTCGGGTGTCGATCGTAACCAACAAATAATCTTTGGAGTCAGCAGGGCTGGTGAACGTAAGCATGTCAAGGGGATTCGCACCGTAGCCCAACTCTCCAATCACGTCGCCGCGAACGTGAGCACCGTCCTTCAATGTCGACAACGGGAAGCGCACGAGCGGTGTGCATCCATAGACCGCGAACAGATATGGCTCGTCATTCAATTCCCGGATGAGATGTCGTATGATCGGCGCGCGCGTTTCAAATTCGCCGTGGACCGGATGCCAGATCTCCACGGTACACGTTGCCATGCTGGAGTTGAAGGGATAGGGGATCCGGTACAGTGTCGAGGCGAACCGCTGGTTAGTGATCCCTGACACAAAAATTTCGCCGTTATAGTATTTGATATCCGTGATCGCATACATCCGTTGCGGATCAAACTCCAGCATGGCCTTGGAATCGGGTTCGTTTGGAATTGACACTTGCGTGTGCGAAATGCTGTCGAGTTCCAGAACCTCCAACTTGCCATGGTTAACTTTCACGATTGCGGGAATGGCGTCTATTCCGCGGCCGCGTTCAACCGACAAGAAGACCTGTTGTGTCGGTTGATGAACCGCAATGTCATTGACCACGATTTTGTCGATGGTTGTACCGAAGAGCCCGGCCAGCTTTTCATCCAGCCCCGTCACCTGGTCCCGGCCTTCGAAGTTGTGAAAATTGCCGAGTTCTACGCCTGTCTGCGGAGTCAAATCCGCCCCCCGGAGCGCAAAGGCATGGATCTTCGCGCCTGTGATGTCGCCCACGAATAGCACATTGTTCGGCCCAAACGTAAGCACGCCGGCTGATTGGAGTGGTCCAGAGACGCCGACAGATATACGAAGTACATCGGACTCAGCAGAGAGGCCGCCAGGTAGAGCGAGTCCAACGGCAGATGCAGCGGCAAATCGCAAGACATCACGCCGTGAGTGGCCACCAAATACTGACTCTTTACTCATACAATTACTCCTTGGAGCTGTTTAGTTGCCCGGTTCGCGCCGACCTTACTCTTCAGGCGCCTTGCACTTTGACCCGCAAGCCACACGTTGTGGCATGCACCACAATCGCAAACCTCGCCTTCGCGAGTACATGTTCAACGCCGCTCCTGACACGACGGTGTGGGCACGACCCGAAGGAGATTTCCCAAAGTGACCCCCCATGTTGCGAAGATCCATCGGCGACTTCAGAAGTCAGATTTCGACTTCACCACCGTGAGGGTCGCTCTGAAACTTCCAGGTCCCACCGGAGCGGAAACTCGAAGCTGTGGCGAAGGTGTCCTCCATGAATTGCATGTACGTCACTTTCCCTCCATGCACGGTGCAGTAGATGGCGAAGGGAGTGGTGACTGTTCTCTGAAGCTTCTTCGACGTGTAAGTGAATCTGCCAAAGACAGCCACATGTTCGTCTTCGCCGAAAACGGCTTCGGGAGTGAAGGTCTCGATGCTCCAGTACCTAGAAACATCGTCGAAAGTCTTGCTTATGGCATCTACGCCATGGCCGGTTCCGCACCAGGGCATGATCTTATGAAGGTCGGGGTTGCTAAAGTTTAGCGAGACGTACGTCACATCTTGCCCACAGAGGTCTCTAACCACTTCGGGGTTCCTGATGCCGTCCAATAGGGATTGAACGATCTCCTTAGGCTTCATTGGCAGACTCCTTGGATCGTCGATGCTTTCATATCGCACGGAGCTCGGCTTGTTGAATATAGGCTTTCTGCAGTTGTCCGCACTAGGGGAACAAATGGAAGTTTATTTTCCAAATATGGGATAGTTTGTCTGCGCTTTTGAGGAGCCCTTGTCATTGCAGAGCCGGCCAGGCATCAGAACTCGAAACGCCTGATCGAGAAGCGGCTTCGTTCAAGTTGGCTGGTATTTTTAATGATTCCCGAAAAGGCAGGGATCTCAACTGTCGTCCAGGGGTTGCTGCGAAAGGAGTGCCAAGTATCGCGGCCCGACTTTGATGGAGAAATGACGCGCCGAAGAGACTACGGGGTAACCACAATCCGGCCCGGGCGGACTGGATGCTCCGCAAGCTCATGAGCACGCGCAATCTCCGAGAGCGGAATTCGTTCGGCTATCAGGAAACCCGCCCATCCCGCCTTAAGGGCAGTATTCAAATCGCGTGCTGCCGCGATCTTTGCCTCCACTGGAAAATCGTCGCTGCCCAGAAAAAATACCCGGATGTTCTTGAATACCATTTGCCAGAACGGAATTTTCGGGGTGGCATTATCGGTCGCATAACTCGCGATGGACCCGCCCATCTTCAACAGCTCCACATCCGCGTCGATATTGGCCCCGAAGGCCACTTCGACAATGTGGTCAATCCCATCCGGAGCGAGAGCTGTTACGCGCGTTTGAAATTCCTGATCGTTGCGAAGCACTTCATGGGCACCAGCACTCCTCGCCGTCTCCTCTTCCGACGACGACCTGACCGTCCCAATCACATATGCTCCGCCGCGACGCGCCAGTTGGACCGCGCAAAGGCCCACGGATCCTCCTGCTCCCTGCACCAATACGGTGCGTCCGTCTACGGGTCCCGCCACAAATACGCCGCGGTGGGCAGTAATACCAGGAATGCCAAGACACGCACCTTGTTCCGGCGTCACGTTATTGGGCAGAGCCGCAACTTTCTCTAACGGAACGACAGTGAATTCAGCGGCAGTACCAAACGGCCGATACGATTGGGCCCCATAGCACCATACTGGCCTCCCCACCCACTCAGGAGGAACGCCCTCGCCAGCCTTGTCCACGCGGCCCGATCCATCACTATGCGGAATGACGCGAGGGTATGCCATGCCAATTCCAAATGAGTCCTGACGTTTCTTGATATCGCCCGGATTGATGCCCGAAGCGGCGATGCGAATGCGAACTTCGCCCGGACCTGGAATCGGATCCGGCATTTCGCCAACGGTGAAAACCTCCCGAGCGGGTCCCTGTTTCTCGTACCAGGCTGCCCTCATTTCATCGCCTCGCTTTCCCGGAAATCACAGCTTCCAAAGCCTAAATCGACCAAGGTAAGTGGGCAACCCTGATGGCTTTCCAAAGGAAATGAATAGCACCGGGAATCAGAGAATCTCAAAGATGCTATAAATCGGTCCGTCTGGAAGCCGGTGTCCAGTACCGATAGCGATGATGCGGTTGATCCAGTCGTATTTTGGGGCGCTTGTCTCGAACATAGGATTCATCCGAAAGTAATAGCTCGCCGGGTCAACAGCCTCGCCCTTGTCCAGTTTCTCCATGACGTTTGGCGGCCCGACGCGCAAGCACTGGTAAGTCATTACAATCAATGCCCCGTCTGTCGTCCTAAGCACAAGCCGGACGTCCAGTTTGATACACGAGTCTGTGCGCACTGCCTGCCAGTCGTTGCCGCTGACAACTTCGCCAGACAGCCGCTCGCCCTCGAATGATCCCCCCTGAATCGCGCCGATCCGGCGGAACGCGTCGGGAGTTTGACCGACAACGAGCAGCGGAAGTACCTGCTCGCGCAATACGAACAATGGCCGGGTCCGCAAGCTCTTCAAGGCCTCGGGCAGATCGCGAGTCAGCAAACTCGACATGGCATTCTCCTCATCTTGGGAAAGCAAAACCGAAGACGCCGCCACTAGCGCGAGCCGACGTCCCATTCGGCATAAATCAATGCAGTCCGGCAATGGCTTGCTGCCCAGATGTCGACGCCTTCCAGCCTTTGGACCCAGCGGTTCTTGATTTCCTCTGCACACTGACCCACTTCGTTATTGATCAATACGCTGGAGATGGCCCACTTATTCTCGCCATACTTTTGCGCCGCTTGCGCCAACAACGCCTGATGATTTTCGCCAAGGACGCGCGAGATGGTGTTGTAGACGTCAGTCACATAATCTTTTGCGATTTGCACATCCTCGCGTGTGGCCGGTGTGCTGTGATGCCCCGGGACCATCATGTCGAAATCCATAGCCAGCAGCGTATCAAAGATCTTCATGTAGTCGTGCATGTTCATCGTCAGGTCAAATCCCATGAAAGGCGTAGCGCCGGCTGAAAATGCATCGATCGCAATCACAAACTTCTTGTCCGGAATATAGATGAGCAAATCACCCTCCGGAGTATGCCAGTAACCCACCTTCATCTCGGCCGTGAGAGAACCGCGCTTCAGCGTGTAGTGATCCTTGAATGTGCGAGTAGGCACAGGGCGATGCGGATCGTGCATCTCACGCAGGAACTCCGCCGTGCCGTCCTCCGCCAGAATCTCCAGCGATGGATTGCGCTGCAGGATCAGGCCCGCCCCGCCAATATGGTCCACGTGGATGTGCGTATACACCAGCTCTACAATTGGTTCCTTGGTGGTTTCGGATACGGCGCTGACGATGTGTTGCGCAAAGGACGGAGGCGCGTCAATGAGGACGACGCCGTTGCCGGTAGTCGCGAAGACGGACTCGTAAGCGCCGTCAGTAATCATGAAGATCCCCGGCTTCAACTCCTTCACTGCGTAGCCCTTCTTGGGATCGACCGCGATCGCCTTCGTCTGGACCTGCGGCAACAGCGGCGCGTAGTCAGGGAGCGTGCCCGCGGTCTGCGCGCATGTGTTTCGAGTGAAGAAGAGAGCGAAAGCGGAGAGCACGACGACAAGCGGCGGCGCCTGCAGGCGCGTCACGAACAGTGGCCTGATTGGCAGTCTCCTGAGATAGTCGTGCTGGGTCAGACGCAGCGAATTCAACATGACGTTCCCCCTTGAGTCAGCTCAGAGTTGCTACCTCGCGCCAAGAAAGGACATCAGAGCCTTCGCCAGCGCCTCGGGCTGCTCTTCCGGTACAAAGTGGCCTGAGTCGGAGATCACCAGAGAAGTGACATCCTCAAAGTAAGGCTTCAGTGCATCTCCCATGTTCGGAATTGAATACTCGCCTCCGACCGCAAGGAGACGGATGGGAAGCTTATTCTTGAAATGTTTGCGGTTGAATTCCATGTCGTCGATGATCCGGCGGCAATAGTCGAAAGCCGCATCCATGCGGCCCTCCCGCGCATACGCTTGCACGTAGGCATTCACGTCATGCGGAGGAATCGCACCTGGCCTGTGCACTTTGTTTTTGAACCACCACCCGACATAGGCTTCCTCTTTGCCGCTGGTGAGCTCGGCAGGCAAATCAGGGAGCATTTGAAAAATGAAGTTCCACTTCCGCTTGAAGTCCGACAATTCAATCTCGTTCGTCAGCGTTATGCCTGGAATTCCCGCGTCTATAAGCGTCAACGAACTGAAGTCGGCCGGAAAGAGCAGAGACCAGCTGTACGCAACCCATGCGCCGAAATCGTGCGCGACCACGTGCAGCGGCCCGCCCAAATTCCCAACAAATTCATGAAAGACTCGCGCGACATTTTCGGTTGTCGCGGGCGCTGAAAGGATTCCCGAATCTCCGAAGCTCGGTAAATCGGCCGCTACCGTTTCAAACCTCTGCGACAACAGCGGAACCAACCTGTTCCAGGACAGGCGTGTTTGCGGAAAACCGGAAATCAGGAGAACTTTTTCTCCGCTTCCAACCCGGTCGAACGCAATCTTCTTTGCTTCGATCGCCGCATCCATGCGTCCCTCCTTTGCCGCTCTAATTGGTTCGGTGAGAATTCAGGTGAGGACGACAATCTTCCGTCGGCTTTGTTTTCCTCCATTGTGCGCCGGGCCTTCACGATTTCGCCCAAGCAACGAATATAGGCTTCCAGCGTTCCTCTAACTAGATGGACAAATAGAAATGTATTTTCCAAATATAGGACAATCCAGGATCGGACCTGTTAGCGCTTAGGCCGGCAGCTTCGGGAAGATCTGCGGCGCCATTTTGGCCGCGAATTCCTTGAACACCCGCACCACGCGAGGTATGTGGCGATAACCCGCATGGACCAGTGAAAGATCAAAGTTCCGAAATTTCCACCTTGGCATGATCTCTACTAGCCGACCTTCGCGCAGCAGGTCTGGCTGCACCACCGGCGGAAGATCACCGATACCGACGCCCGCAACCAGCGCCGTCGCGAGCCCGGCATAATCGTTCATCGAAAAATACGGTTGAAACGTCAGCGTTTCTTTGTCTTTTCCGTTTGCATGAACGAAGGTCCAACGGCATTTCGGCTTCCAGAAGGAAAATGCTAGCAGCCTGTGCTCGAGTAGATCGTTCGGATTCCTTGGTGCCTTGTGCTTCTTCAAATACGCAGGACTCGCGACTAGCTGATGCCGATACTTCAGGATCCTGCGGGCGACCAGGGAGGAATCTTCAAGATCTCCGACTCTGAAGGTCAGGTCGACGCCTTCGGAAACATGGTCGACGATTCGATCCGTAATCAAAATCTGAACGCGGACATCAGGATATGTCTCCTGAAACGCGCCTACGATCGGTGCCAACAACGTGTCGGATACGCTGGGCGGAGACGCCAGCCGCAGCGTGCCGGAGACATGCGACACGCGATCCGAAGCTGCATTGTCGACGGCATCGCCGAGTTCAACGATGCGCCGCGCGTGTTCCAGCATCTCCGACCCAGCGTCGGTCAGCCGCAGTCTCCGCGTAGAGCGTTCGATCAGACGCATTCCTAATTGATCTTCCAGCTCGGCGATGCGGCGGCTTACAGTCGAGGTGGGCATTTTGAGAATGCGGGCCGCACCTGAGAAGCTGTTTGCCTCGACAACGTGTGCGAAGACCACGAGTGAATTCAGATCGGTCATGATCTAGCCAAAGATGGGATTCCAGGTTGTTATCTTACCGGTTGGTGGATGGTACCTGCCATCGTCACGGTGTTTCTTTCCCAATCCCGAGGCCGCGCTGCGAAAGACAAGATGGACTGTCGGATATGACCGCAAGATGTGACAATCAAGGGCAAATCGCTCACTAAAGCAGACTTGGACTCCTACGGGAGGATAGGTATTGGGAAACGCCTGTGTCGCCCACGATGGTTTGCGCTTACGCATTATCGCCGATGCACTCATCGAGCCGAGTTTGGGTTCCGGTCGGTTTACCGCCTACCCGGAACTAAACAGAGCGAAACTTCCCGATTGCCGACCAACCAGAAAAAAAAACAAGACAAGGGCGTTCTCGGGACCTATCCGGCATTCTCTCCCTTGAAACGCACGCTACACCGCTTGAGTCGCCGAATCGTGCAACGCAATGGAGAGCAGCATTTAATCGATGCCTTACAGAAGCGCCGGGCTTTCTTTACCAACTCTACTTCCCTCGTTCGTGGAAAGAGGTCCATCAGTTCAGCGCTCACGACAGCACAACAACATCACGCTCGCTCTGGCCCGATGCAGGAGACTTGCCTCCGTCCCGCGGAAGATTCTTTTCTGTCGATACCACAGTCTGGAACGGTTATCGGGTCAGGCAGCGGCTCTCCGCCGAACCCGCCAAACGAGATAAGGAAGAACCGCAAGCGAAACAATCGCGAGCGCGTAAACCACCGTGCCCCAAATGTCCGGTCCCAAGCCGAGGCCCAGGCTCACGTGCGCAGTTCCGCCCGGAACCAATCGAGTCGCGTGAACTCGAACTGTGCAACCGATGAATGCGACCAGGGCCAGCCCGGCAAAAGGCCAAATCGCTTTCAATCTTTGCCGGGCTGCGACCACCACGAGCGCCCACCCTACAGGCGCATCACTTCCTGTTTGCCGACAAACCAGCCGCGACCGCCTCTTTAAATGAATTAAGTTGTATTCTGTCGCGCAGTGCCAACAGGAATGGGGAGTGCAATCTTAATGACTCTGAATCATTATGCCTCGATACTCTTAGGTGGGCTTACGCTCGTCGGAAGCATCCTCTCAGCGCAGGAACCTCGACGTGTTCCTAGCGACTCTGAGAAGTTTTACGTCTTTAACATCACTCTCTTGCCGATTCCGGGGAAGCCTATTTCGATCAAGAGCAGCGTCGAATTTAATCAGATTTCTAGTGCGGGGAAAACTATTACGGCGCACGGGGAGGAAGACCTTGCGCGGAACAGCGAAGGTCGAATTTACCGCCACATCCACGGATTCATGCGTACAGATTCTGCCCAGCCCTCACCCCCAGAGGAAATCGATCTAATCGACGCCGCCGCCGGAAGCCAGACCGCCTGCTGGCCCACCACGAAAAGTTGCTTTATCTTCCCATACGATCCGGGTGGGGAATCTTGCACGAGTTTGACCATGCGAGATCAAGCACAAATTAGTTGGAGCAATCTCGGGGAATACACCCTCGGCGGAATCACCGTAACCCGCACTCGCGAAACATGCAAGCAGAAAGGGGGTTCTTCCGCTGTTGATTTCTGGCACAACTCAGAGTTGCAGTTAGACCTTCACGTTGCTTCATACAATCCGCCACAAGTTGGCATCCCTACAATCGATCATCGAATTACCGATATATCCCGATCTGAACCTGATCCGACGATATTCCAAGTTCCCAATGGTTACACCCTAGATCGCCAGCAATAACCCTCGGTTACGATGATTCGGCGATCTTCACTGCTTGCGAAGACCTCATGTACTAGAGTTGCTGGTGGTTGACCGGCCAACCGTCAGTTGATATGTAGTGACCGGTCAAGATGCGCTGGTCGTATTTTTTGATCGAGGACAAGGTCAGCAGCAGCCGAGGCAGGTAAGGGCGACGATTGATCAAGCTGATATTCGCGGGTCGAAACCGCATAATCATGATCCGTCGGGAGCTGCCTCTGACTACTACCGCGAGTCCGGCGAAGCCTGTCGCAAACTGACGCCGAGGGTTCTCCTTCGTGTTTGCTCCGGCT
>Ga0335074_10003328_pt1 | contig 21909 bp, 12 predicted proteins | sample Lox_Sample_23_FD_206715 | JGI IMG/M metagenome (GOLD analysis project Ga0335074, IMG submission 206715) | Soil microbial communities from Loxahatchee National Wildlife Refuge, Florida, United States - Lox_Sample_2.3 | ecosystem: Environmental > Terrestrial > Soil > Wetlands | place: USA... | reverse complement strand
TCTCCATTCGCTACACCATGGTTGAGTATGATCGTCTGGCCGATAGGATTGGCGTTGGGCCAATACCGACGACGCATCGTTTGGTTGATGAGAGCAAGGCGAATAGCATGAAGTCCCTCATCCCGTGTCCAGACGCGCCCCAGCAACAACGGAATCCGGGCGGTCGAGAAATATCCGGAACTCACCTGCTGGGTTACCACATAGCCCGATGCGTCTGGTAATCCGGGTGCGCTAAGCGACGTGGTTTCGAGGTTTCTCGACGGAAGAGAGCCTATGGCCGCGGAGAGCACCTTGGGATCGCTCGCTATGGCTTCGCGGATCTGTTGGTAATAGTGCACCCGGTCAGCCCATTGATTGTGTACCCCCTCGCGTATTACCAGGTTTACAGAGGCGAGGTTTTGCGGATCGTATCCCAAGTTTGTGTGAAGGAGTTCAAAGAGCTGCTGCACTGTCGCGCCGGAACATGCAAGCAACAGAATCGTCATCGTCACTTGGACTGATAGGAGAACGATATGCGATGCTTGAGTTCCCCTTCTGCTGGCGAGCTTATGCGCGCTGCTATTCACCGCCTGACGGAGCTCGAATCGTGATACGAGCAGCGCAGGCCAGAGCCAGCATGAAATTCCCGTCAACATCGAAATCGCCACGCTAAAGATCAACACCGGGAGGTTCACTGCGATCTCCGCCTCGGGCGGAAAGAGCGTCGGCAGTGGCTGGATGAAATGCCGAATCAAATGTACTCCGCCAAACGTGAGCAGAATTCCGCAACACCCGCCCAATGATGAAAAAAGCGTAGATTCCGTGAGCAGCTGTGCAATGATTCGCCGACGACTCGCGCCCAGAGCCTTCCGCATAGCGATCTCCGCCTGTCGGGCTTCGCCGCGTGCGAGCAGAAGGATTGCCACGTTCACGCACGCAAGAATGAGAAGAAACGATACTGAGATGAAAAGGAGAATCAGAACACCCCTGAATCGCCCAATCGCAATCTCGTTAATGGGGACCACATGCACTTTGAACTTCACCGGGAAATTCTGTGGCGTCTCCTTCGCGAACAAATCGAGCAGCGGCTGTAGGGCCTGTTCTGCTGCCTTATCTGTCACACCTCTCCGAATACGCCCGTAAACGCTCACAGGGCGCCGCGGGTCTGCAGAATAAGGTAGCGGCACATACACGTCGCTGCCCAGCCAAGCAAAACGCGGTGGCATTACGCCAATGATGGTGTAGTCTTCGCGGTTAAGTTGCAGCACTCTGTCCATGGCGTCCGCTCGGCCAGCGAAATGCGACTTCCAGAAGCGATAGCTGAGGACCGCAACTCGTGACCGATTGGAAGGCCCGAATGTGTGGCCCAAAAGCGGCGGGACACCAAAATATTGAAAGCTATTCAGGGACATACGAGCGACTTGGAGTTGTTCAGGCAGGTCGCCTCCTGTCAGAGACATCGTGTACGCATCATTTGCAACCGCGCCATCCAGAACAGGTGATTTCTCAAATTGCGAAAACTGCGGCCCGATGAGGCCAAGATCAAACGGAGCAGGTTCGTTGTCGTACAGGTGGAAATGAACCATGCGCATCGCGCCCCGATACGGATACGGATCGATCAGAACGGCGTGCACAACGCTGTAGACTGTTGCCTGCGCTGCGATCCCGATTGCTAGAGTAACGATGACAGCCAAGGTGAGGCGCGGCGACCTTGCTGCCTGACGTATTGCAATCTTGAGATCGGACGAAAACGCATCCACCCATGTGAGGCCCCACTGTATACGCGTGACTTCTGCCACCAGTCCGAGATTCCCGAACTCTCGCAGGGCCTCCTGACGGGCGCCCTGTGCTGACTGCCCCCCTTGAACGCGCATCGCTGTCTCGCGATTAACGTGAAAAGCGAGCTCTTCCTCAAGTTCGGATTCAAGATCGCGCCGTCTGAAGAAGCGGCGAAAAGCAAAGCGCAGTCGGTTCATCTTGTCCTCATGCTGGATTGAGCACGCCAGACATAGCCTGCACAAGCAGGTTCCATCTATCCTGCTCGGCCGCCAATTGCTTCTTGCCTTGTTTCGTCAGTGAGTAATATTTCGCTCGCTGGTTGTTCTCGGACGATTTCCATTCTGAACTCAGCCATCCCCTCTTCTCTAGTCGATGAAGAGCGGGATACAGTGAACCGGTTTCGACAGATAACAAGTCGCCCGATCGCGCACGGATGGCTTGCGAGATTCCATGACCGTGTTCAGCGGCCCGCGCAACCGTCTGCAGAATTAGCAGGTCAAGTGTGCCCTGCAGGATCTCTATGCGGTTGCGATATCGAGAGGCTTCGCTCATAGAAGTAGTAGACATCCTACTACTATCAGTGTTGCGATACGGTGTCAACTAATTGGGTTTAGGAGTTCACGAGTCCGTCGAAGCCGAGAGGAGTGCACGGATATGTTCCGTGCTAATGAACGCGAACGAATGCTAGCAATGTTGCGTCAGCTTGACACTGGTCGAATCTGGAATCTAGGCGGCATTGAGCGTCGCCAGTGCTGTTTGCAGTTGCGGATCTTGGCCCTCAAGTACCGCATCGTATGACCAGTCCACAGGGATGTCTGGCGTTATCCCTTTGCCTTCGATCCGAACGCCGTTCCAACTCGTATAGGCTGCCACAGGAAGGACCAAAGTGTATTCGTGCCCGATCTTGACGCCGGACCGCGATACCAGCCGGCCCGCGGTACGATTGCCAACGATTGTGGCAAGGTGATTTTCCTGTGCAAACTGAGCCAGCATCTCAGCGGCTCCTGTGGAGTGCTCGTTCACGAGAATTACCACGCGGCCGTGGAAGCGGCGCTTGCCGAGCCCTTCAGTGACGAGCGCGATGGATCTCTTTTGGGCGAATTTGAGGGCCAGGGGCAGCAGTTCGAACTTGAACCGGGGAATGTGTCCGAAACGCGGCAGTCTTTCTTTGTCATATCCGTGTTCGGCCATGGGGCGATCGAGGCTGAACCCGATTGGCGTCTTGCCCGGGGTGAGATAGCTCATGATGCGGAGCCCGCCAATTCCGCCGCCAGGGTTCCCCCGCAGATCGATGAGAAGGCCATCGGCGCTTTGGAAGGTGCTGTCGAAAGCTGCCGACACTTCGTTGGCGAAGTCAATGCCGATATAGCCGGGGAAAAGGCTCACCTTCAGATTCGCGATGGACTTCTCAACAATCGAGGCTGCGACGCTCCGTGGCTCGGAGTACGGATTCGATTTGTACTTCGGCTTTTTGGTTCGAAGATCGATATGGACGGAGCGCCTTTCACCGGCCCGCGAGACCGTGACCTCCGTTTGTCGATCCATTTCGAATGCCGGCGAGTGGGGTGGATCCGCTTCATGACCGCCGACCGCGATCAGGAGGTCCGCCGGCATAATTTCCGCCCGCTCTGCAACACCGCCGGGCAGAACGTCCTGGAAGGCCCAGCGAAGACCTTCACTTGGCGTATAGACCGCGCGGAAACTGGCATTGATGCTGCTACGCGGCGTCACGGCCGTATGTGGGCCAAGAATTCCCAAACCGCTTGACCCAAGCTCATCCAGCATAGCCGTCACCGCGGCTTCAAATGCTGGATCAGAATCGGCATTGACAATCGTCAGCCGGTGGTTGGCAACGATTTCCTTCCAGTTTTTGCCGTTGAACTGCGGATCGTAGAACTTCTCCTGAACGCTTGCCTCAATTCGCTGCAGCAGTTCTTCCCGGTCCGATCGCGAGAGGGTCATGGGGGAATCCTCGGGGGGTTAGATCGTGCCGTTGGGGTCTCCGACCAGTTCGAAGCTGGCCCAATAGTAAGGTTTGATTCCCTCTTTGATCAATTCGCGCTGGGCGTCGCGAAGCGCTTCGCCTTTCGATTCTCCTTTGCCAAGGCGAGCATAGAACTCGGCCATGAGGTGTTCGGTGGTATGGTCCTCAAGCTCCCATAGCGTCGACACGACGGAGTCAGCGCCAGCTTCAATGAAAGCGTTCACGATGTTGTCGACGCCCTCCTCTCCAACCGGACCTACGCCTGTATCGCACGCAGAGAGGGTGACAAGCCGCGCGTCCAGATGCAGGTTTCGGATTTGCCGGACCTGCAACATGCTTTCGTATAGATTCTTGTGCTCCGGCGCGAATACGAGCGCCGATTGGTCCGGGTAGTCGGCGTTGACGTACCCGTGTAGGGCTAGGTGAAGGACATTGAACTGCGAGAGCGGCAAACCCGTGAACCGTACAGCCGTTGCGTCCGCACCCAAGAGTAGAGTGCTCGGTTTGGGAAGATCCGATGCGATGGTTTCGACCTCGGTCTTGCTTTCCGGGAGGGGCTTCGGGCTCGCTTCGCTGTATCCAGAGAAAAGGCGAAAGACCGGGCCTTGCACCTTTGGTTCTTTGGTCCATGCGGCCACGCCCAGATAGGGCAGAGGAGGGTCGGCGTTCACCGCCCGTTTGTTCTCCAGGATCGAATAGACGGTTGCTGATGGAGAGGTTGCGATGGTGTGGCTCTCGAGGAGGGGAACGCCTCCGTCGGTGACGGCATCAAACGGGAGGAGATCCAGTTTTCCGTCAGGCACGAGGATCAGGGTTGAGTGATTCCGATACTCAGGGATCTTGCCCAAGAGTTCACGAAAGAGGGCATCGCCGAGAGTTGAATTTGCGTGCTGATTCTGAATACTCGCGCGATATTGGTTGGCGTCGGCTTCGATCTTGGTTCTCGCATCAAGTTCGTAGGCTCGTGCGGAGTTATGTGTGACCGCAAGCGCATAGGAATGAGGATCAGCGAGAACGTACTCCACGAATAGTTCCTTTTGGGCGAGATCGGATTCGAGGCGATCAAGACTGACCGGATGTTCGATGGTGGCCGATGGCAAAGACCGCTGATCGAGCGCTGGCGCGGAGTCCTGGACCTGTTCCGATAGTTCCTGTCGGGTGGCTGGATTGTCGGTGCCAAGAAGTGCCACGTTCAGCATCCCCAGATGCCGCTCGGCAGACGTGGGTGCGTGCGGCGCCGGGTAATCGTGATGTTCCAGTGCCTGTGCCTCTATCCGTCCGCGTGCCTCTTCCAGAATCCGCAGGGCCTGATCGTAATCGTGTTCACGGCATTTCAAAATAAAGTAGCCGGCGTAGACCTCGCCCGTTTCGGTCAGCAGCAGCCGCTCGACAAAGGGCGTTGGGACATTCTCGAGCAAGGAATCGATCAAAAGTGCGCTCTTGCGGTAGAGCGCGGCCGCCTGGTCCTGATGCCCCATCATCGAAAGGATTCGGGCTTTAATCGTTAGGTCGCGGGGGACGAAATACAGTTCATCCGGGATCCGTTTGTTGGCATCGATCGCCTGATCAACCGACGAAAGCGCGGCATTGAGATTCTTCTGGTGCACGTATGCGTCGGCGAGTTCTCCCGCTACCTGCGTAACGCCACGCCAATAGTCGAGTTGGGTCGCGAGAGAAAGCGCTTGTTTGAAATCTGCGATCGCGTTATCCCACTGGCCGATGTCCTCATAGACGCTCGCACGCGAGGTGAGGATCTGGTAGTAGTGTCCCTTGAGGGCTGGGCTTGGAACTTCGGCAAGAGCCTGATTCGCCAGGGTCAGCGCTTCCTGATAACGGTGGAGACCGCGGAGAGCATCGATCTTCGAGGAGATCGCGATGGCGGGGTAGGCCACGGCCGGATGGGCGCGAGCGATAGCAATGGCGTCATTGAGAGGCGTCAGTCCTTGCTGGTAACGGTGCATTTCAACCAGACCTGCGCCATAGAGGCTGGCGTATCGAACCTCAGCCGGAATGTCGTGAACGACCTTCGCCACTCCCCAGGCCGTCAGAACCTCCTTCTTCGCAGTCGTCGTGTCGCCGACGAGGAATGCGGCAATTCCTTCTTCGCCCAGAGCACGAGAAGCGAGAAGGAAATGACCGTGGTTTCGTGCGAGAACGGCAACCTGGCTCCAAGTTTGGCGCGCGAGACTCGCATCGTAGTTGTTCTCGATCATGCCCCGCACTTCAAGAATCCGCAGTCGAGTCTCAGGATCGGCGGCTGCGGGCTTTTTCAGAACCTGCGTGAGGGCATAGATCGTATCCGCGAGGCTCGCCGACTCGGCGCCGGCTGGGACCTGGCTCACCTGCGCGTAGAGCGCTTTGGCCCTTTTCCGCTCGGCGGAGTACTTGATCTCTGCCTGATGGTAAAGGGGCGCGGCGGCAAACCACTGGCCGTTCCATGCTAGGTCGTCGGCGCGCTGCAGGAGCGCGTCGGCACTGTCTGAGTCGATCCGCCGCCGGATGCGGTAACAAACAAACGCAACGACCAAAATGATCGCGACCGCAGACGTAACAAGGACGGCAACGGATTGGGTGCGCTTGGGGGAAAACCGCATCACAATCCTCGCTAGGCCGGTCGAACAGGTTATGGGAAGTGTAGCTTTCTTTTAGGGACTTTCCAAGCGAGGCTGCTGTGGCTGGTTACGACGTAGCCGTGATCGAGGTGACAGTTTTTGCCCGCATTGAATTTGATCTGCTGTTGCCGTCGAGCTGTTCGCTGATGTTTCAAACGTCTCAGCGGTCGCAATCAGCCCAAGTGATACGGTTAGCCAGGGTGTTGTTCGAGAATGGAGGAACACTCCCCGCAGGTTTCGTCAGTTCGACAAGGTGGCGACAACCTGGGTCAAAAATTCATTGCTTACAAATGGCACCTGCGCAAAGACGATCTCCTGTGCGCCTTCGAGTTTAGCCGCTAGATGCCCCTTACCGAGCAGCCGCTCTGCTCCCTTCTCGCCGAGCGCAATTTCCGAAGTACCTTCTCCGTCTACCCGCAGCACCAGTCGATTCCCCAAATTTGCGCGCAGCTGCATCGGCATCACGTTCGCATCCGGACGCTGCGCAGCAAAGACCAACGAGATGCCGGCGGCGCGGGCCTTCACTCCGAGACGTCCTACAATATCTGATACCGCGGCGGCGTAATCGGGGGTCATCATCCATTCAGCGAATTCGTCATGAATGATCCATAGGAACGGGAGCCTCTCCGCCGCGTTGGGTTTCTTATTTAGATCGAAGATGTTGGAGACTCGGTTTTCCTTCAAGACCGTGTAGCGCCGATTCATCTCACTGACCAAATCATCGAGCCGCTCAATAGCCTGATTCTGGTCGTCGATGATGCCCCCCTGCAGGTGCGGCAAGTCTTCAAAGGCGAAATAGTCCACTCCAAGCTTCGGATCAATTAGGGTAATGTTTGCTTGCGCCGGCGTATTCGTGCAGGCAATCGCGAGAATGATGTTTTGCATCAGGACGGATTTGCCGCTGCCCGTCGATCCGGCGATGAGGGTATGCGGGGCATTCGTCCTAGGCGAGAGAAAAAGAAAGCTACTGTCTTCTTCTTTGAGCGCTATGAGCAGGTTGTCATTTCCCGATGAACAGTCAGGATGCCAGTTAGCCCACACGTCCGGCAAGTGAAGCACGCGGCGGTGCTGGCGCGCGATCGCGATGGCAACGATGCCGGGCTCGGCACGTACCGAAATGACGTTCAGCTTGTGTGTCGTCAAGAACTCCGACCGGCGGCGCATGACCTGCTCAACGGTGAGATTCGCGCTTCCCTGGAACTTAAGAAGCGCGGCATTTGGGGTAAGTGTGCCCAACAGCAATTTTGACTGAAGCTGAAACTGCTGAAGAGCTCCTTTGCAAAGGCCCTCCACATGCTTCAGCCACTCGGCGTCTGCGGCACTGTCGCTCGTGCCGCCCTCGTATGTGCTAAACAGCGGCGCGAGTCCTGGATGTGCCCACTGCGAGTCTCCCGTTGCCGTCCCGCCCGAATCCCGGGCTTCATGGGGAGCCACGATAGGCGGGGCTAGGGCGGGGGCGTGCGATTCCGCGGGAGAGACTGGCGGGAGGGGCGAGCCAGGGTTTACGGAGCTGCCATCATCGGAGGAGTCCCCGCTTCGCTTCAGCCGGTGAACAATCTCAACACGTTCCGATGGCTTCCGATATTCCTGCTCCGCCCAGATGTCCTGATCGGCTGATGCCTTCCGTATCGATGTCGGATCTGCATCTTTCCAATAACTCATCACTAGTTCACGCAAGCGGCTCCGGGAAAACACCTCCTGATACGAATTGTCAGCATCCGCCACGGCAACTAGTTCTGAACACTCGTCGGATTCCGACGGGCCTGATACGAAGACATGTGAATATCCGCGCAGGTAGATGCCGCACCGGCCTTCCCGGACAGCGCGACGCCAAGCCGCAAGGTCGATGGGCGAATTCGCCGGAAACTGGATGCCACTTAACATCAAGTCGGAAAACCGCGATAGCCAAAGCTCCCGGTCGAGCCGCTTGGGATTGCCGAAGAGCGCGTCGCTTATCCGCCGCACCGTGTCACGCAGCTGCTTTTGGGACTCCTTCCGCTTCGCAGAGAGATTCGTAATGTCAATATATTTCGATTCGGCGATGATGACCGCCAACTGTAGTTGACCGTCTGCCGTCTGTTCCGGGGCCAGAGCCAGAATGTCAGCGATGTGCTCTTCGCGTTGCCCAAGCCATTCGGCGTAATCGTCCAGAAAATACCAGCCGAACCGCCTGCTTTTGCCGATTTCGTGGCGTATCATGTACCTGCTTAAGACTACGCCAATCAACTCACTTGCGTTGCGGCCACGCTTGGCCGCACGAAGAACGAGATCGCCCGAAATGTCGTTGGCGTCGTTAATGAACTGCTCGGTGAGTCTGCGGGCATCCGAGTCGCTCATTCCAAGGTTCAAATCCTTAATGCGGCCGAGCACCATTGATCGCAGCAGGCTCAGCGAAGCCGTAGAAGAAATCAGAATGTTCCGGCCCTGCGTGGCACATTGTTTGTACCGGATGACCTTTACGTTCTGATTCAGCAATTGTCGACGGTCGAGCAACTCATCGTAATTGACGACCCAGTTTCCGAGGTTATGAATTTCTTTGAAAATGCTGGCGGTCAAGGGATCGTTGAAGTCGAGCTTGCGTGCGGGCAGAAGCCGCCGCTTGCCTAACTCCTCGACATCGCCCTTAAGAAAGGTGGTTAGCGCAGTAATGAAGGCCCAGCCTTCCTTTGTTTGCACCGGGCAGCACAGATAGGCAACAGATTTCATGTCATCCGTTGGGGAGGGTCGACGACGCGACCAACGCGCAGGAATAAAGGTCTCGACTTCGACCGGATCGCATGTCTCGGGATACCAATCCAGACTAGCGTGTCGAGCGATGACATCTTGGAGAAAGACGATATCGGTCGGCGGGCCGTCCTTCGGATCGCTGACGGCGGCCTGATCGGCCATGATGCCGATGCGGAGGCGCGCCATGAAATCCTTCGTGGCCTCGCTCGTAACAAAGGAATCGACATCAGCATCAGACGATTCGATGATTCGTTCGTAAAGCTCGCGCAGCTTGGCTCCGTCACGATGGCGAAGCACAATCTGGCAACGCATGTCCTCGTCGTCTTCGTGAAGCTCCGCCATTTTATCGACGAGCGCGTAGGGAAGCCGCGCTGAATCGCAGTTATAGAGGACAACTGAAAGATTGGCGCGCTCGTGTGGGTACAGATCCAGAAAGCGCTTTGTCAGATCGACGATCAGGGAAGATGTTTCCGAAGGGCTCTCATTAGTGTCGTCGTATCCGTCATTGCTGATGACGGGCGTTTCGTGCAGGCTATAATCGAGGTGAAAGTCCGTAAGCGAGAGCAACTCGGGCCTGGTTGCCTGCCACCCTAGAACGATTTCTGGATAATAGGGATGAGCGAGTTCCTCTTGCAGCTGCTTGAAGAAGAGCGGCGGATCACCGAAAAGTACTTCATCGGCCGTCAAGAGGTGGCGCAACAGAGATGCTACCTGAAGCGCTTTTGCGCCCATCGCGGCAAGTCGCAGCGGCTGCCAGGGCGTCACAATGGCCATGACCCTGCCGCCGTCTACCCCCACGGTGCCGATTTCCATCAGAGGCTTCAGAAGACGAGCGCGATTCCGATCGCCCTTGGCCTGTGTACATATTTTGTGCAACAAGGCTCCGTAGTTTTCCGCCTGCGTGAACAGTGCTTCGCACGCAACCCCGCTTGTGGCAAACCCAGAGATCGCGCCGGCATAGCTTTCCTGGAAGGCTTCGAACAGTTCTAACAATGTAGCGGCGACATCCTTTGACACAAGGCCGTCCGCCTCGGCTTCGGACAATGCTGTCGGCCAGCTTAGGCCGAGATCGATGTCCTTCTTATATGCCGCCACGAGCGAGCCGCGATCCTGACCGTATGCTGGGTATAGAGTCTTTACGTTCCTGAGATCGAGCGACTGGAATCGACCCTTGCCGCCAATAGGCTCCCGGCTTACGCGGGTTCGGACAAGCGGGTGTTCCTCCAAACGCGACCAGTCGCCGGGGAATTCAGCCGCAATGGAGATCGGGTCGTAGGTCCAAATCAATTGCTTCACCCGCGTATCAGTCGCTCCGGTTGAGGTCTCGACCTCCAACTCCAGATAGAATTTCAGCTGTAAAGCGGCCTTGGCGGTCGAGCGATTCACGTACGCCTTCGCAGACTTTCGCCAGATATCGCTCAGAGCTGGGAAACTCATCAACTCTCCCAGATCCCACGACACACGCTTTCCGAAGAGCTCCTTCAAGCCACGATAGCGCTGGGCAAAAAATAGACCCGCGTCGTTGTTAAGATCTCGGAGATCCTTCTTGCTCTTTCGATCCGACCTTATCGTTAGGCGGCGCTTGGTGGACGTGAAATCCTCGTCAAAGAGCCATCGCAGGCAGGCCGCAACTCCTTGGATGAAGTCTTCCGTCTCCACTGCCGTTCCGAAGACGAAACGATCCCATTTCGACTTGAGCGAAGGCTGCTCTTTCAACTCAACACGATGATGGCGATAGAAGTCCTCATCCTCGTCCTGCGCTTCGGTACGAGGATTGTCACGAAGACGCTTGAGATATTCGTGTTCGTCGGTGGTAGTTAATTCGGCCTCGCGCTCGTCGTAAAAATCGAGCGTAGCTTTGCCTAGGTTGAACCGCTCACGTTTGAGGCCGTCGAAGAGAGGCTTTACCAATTCCCATTCGCATTGTGCGAGTGCGGCGGCTTCACTGTTCCAGCCGCTCTTTGCTTTTATATAGGCCTCTATGACTGGATACAGCTCCGCAGGAATTGCATCCCTGACATGATCGAACGCCTTCTGCAAATCGTCTTCGAGCAGCAACGTCTGCGAAGGGGTCTGTTTGAGCAGATAACAGTAGCGTTTTTTAACGCACTGCGTGTAGAGAGCCTTCCACTTGGAGGGTTGCCCCGCCGTCTTGTCTGTAAGGCTATGGAAAAATCCGGTATCTCTTGGTAGATTTAACGCTGGCAGAGCCACACCTAGAGCGGACAGCATCGGATGCCCGTCCTCGATGGCTTGGCGCGTCTTCAGGATATATTCGGCGAAACGGTCCAGCCCGAATTGCTTTACTTCCAGCAACGCCTGAATGGCCTTCAGCCACCACTGTTTGTGCTGATCCATCACTGGCAGGCCGTCACCGGCGATGGAAACCCACAGCTCCGGTTGCGCCAGAAGCTCCGGGGCGCCTATCGACACGAGATCTTTCAGCGACTGCTCTTCATCGTCGCCCGTATTGGCGACGAGCAGGGCGCTCTTCTCGCAGGCGGCGTTGCGGAAGTAGGTAGTGCGTGCGGTTGTCAGCACGTCGGCGGGCAAGCCGTAATTGCCGACGAAATGAACTGGAAGTTTGATCTCGATGAGATTGGAGAGGCTTGCATCGGCAAGGATGGTCATTGCGATCGCTCCCGTCTGATCTGCCGTCAGACAATCGAGCAAATACCGTGCGACGCCCACGCTGTCCTCGCTGGACATATGGTCCCGAAGATACGACGCAGCCACGCTGCCAATCAGTTCGTCGGTCGTCAAGCGGTCTCCTCGTCGTAAGGGTTGATGACGTACGCACAGGCATCCGACAGACGCTTTAGAACGCCGAGGCTGCCGAGGCGCTGCTCCAGCCGCCGCGAGTTCGCGCGAAAGGCCTTCTTGTCGAAGTCCCCTTTTGGTAGGACACGTTCGGCTTCTCGGTCGCCAAACACGATGCCATAGCGCCGCTCTAGTTTTGCCAGGAAATCATTAAGCTCGATGCGCTTGTTGACATTAGCGAACAGCAGCGTCTTCAGCAGCGAGTCGTTGGGCGCATAACGCAGCTTGACGGTTCCGCGCTTCGATACAAGCCCGATATCACGGCCATAATTGCGGTGAATGTTCGCGACGTGTTGCCTGTGGCGCTTCATCGCAGCTTGGCGGAGTGTTTGGAACAGCTGTTGGGGATCGTTCGGTCCGTTGTAGTCCTTTTCGTCGTCACCCCAACGGAGTTTATCGATCAAAATTGCCCGGCACTTCTCGAAGGCCCCGCTCTCCGACAATGCCTGCTGCCATTCGGGAGAAACCTCCACATTGGCGATGTAGGCTTCAATCGCGCGCATCGGCAAGAGATTGTTGTCCTGATACTGCTCGCAGGAAATCTCGCGGACGAGCGTCTTGCGGGGTGCCACGACTTCGCATACAAACGACGGAGGATCGGAAAAGCCCAACAGCTGCCTGGCAATCGTGAGCTGATATTTGATGAGATGAAAACCTGCCAAGTTCACCAAGTGCGGAAACACGTCAAAGCTCGTGATGTTAAGCCTGAGAATGGCGAGCCAGTCCTCGACGATGTCGTCAAAACAAGCATGCGCAGCATACGGAAGGAACGCATTGGCCCGGTCTCGGCTTAATGGCTCGTCCTCGGCCGGCTGCAGTGACTTGACCACCGTATTCCAGGTTGGGTCCGTCCGCTCGAAGTACCTCTGAAGCGCTGCCGCTAGCTCCTTCTTGCGCTGCGCGCGGCAGCACATCAGGTATAGCACTTCTCCAGTGCGTCCGAAGAAACGCCGGTCATTGGTGGTCGCGCTGGCGTCGAGATCTTCGTAGAGGCACTCCTTTCCGTACGGAAAGACAAATTTCGAAGTCCAGCGCTTATTGCTGTTCACCTCGAGGCTAGACGAGCGAATGAGTGCGACGATCTCGGCGAAGTCATCAAAGGTATGAAAGCGATCTCGGACATAGCCAAACTGGGGGTGGGCGATCCCGGTTGCCGCTTTCATCCGCTTGAGCCATTCGTCCCAGCGGTTGGCATCATGGGCGAATTCCGAGCGCACTTCCATCAGATATGGGTCGTTGAACAGGATGTTTCGCAGATGCAGTCGCTGCGCTGTTTGATACTTGAGGGTATTCAGCCCGTGAGGCTCTTCAAATGCCTGTCCCTTGGCCAATTCGTAGTGAAACACGTTGAGGAATTCAAGGAGGACCATCCATGGCGATTGCTCGTCGTAAAGCCGGTGCCCCCATATCGCCTCGTCCACCCACATGGAAGACGATTGATCGAAGGTATCCGGCGGCGGAAGCGAAACCAGGGAGGCGATCAAGGAATCACCTCCACATAGCGGGGATCAGGCATTCCCTGATCGGTCAATGCGAGAAGGCCGAGCCTGACCGCAGGTCCCTCCAAGGCACCGTCCCGTTCTTGCCGTTTGGAGTGTGCCGCGATGAGCTGGCTTTTGAATGCGAGAAGATCCTCATAGCATTCTTTTGAGAAACTCGCGGGCAAAGCACCTTCCGTAGCGATCCGCGACAGGAATTCGTAACGGATCAACGTCAGGTCGAAAGCGACGTCGAGTTCCGGTGTGAAGAACACGCGCAGAAGGGCTCGCCCATTGGATGGGTCGTATTGCAGCGTGACCTTTTCGCCCTTATTGGGATCGACGGAAACACGCTCAACGAGTATTCGGCTCACCTTGGCCTGCGAGTTGTTTCCGCTTGTGGCGAGGAACAGCTCGCGGTCGCTATTAATCAGCATGCCGGTGAACACTCTGTTCAGGCCCTTGATAAGCCGCGATAATAGCGGTCGTTTAACGACTCCGTCTCGCTTTAGTATGTCCGTGACGCTTTCCAGATATTCGCCGGCGAATCTAAACACCGTCAGCTCCCAAAGACTTAGCTCGTCTTCCTGAGCCTTGTTGATTTTGAAAAACATGCCGCGCCGTTGGCCGATCAACATCTGGAGAAATTCCTGCGATTGCTCGCCGCTCTCATCTGTGCCTTCGATGTATTGCTTCTTCGCGGCGTAGTAGCGGGAGTCCGCGCCATAAAACGAATCTTGCGCCAGCAGCTCGTCGAAATAACCGCCTAGATTCTCGTCGCCCTCTCCGAAGATCAGAATGTTATCAATGCGACTGGAGGTCTCATAGCCGATTTGGAACCGCTCAAGATAATCAAACACGGTCACGCTCAGTCGACGGATCTCCGGCAGATTGCCGCCGAAAATATTGTTGTAGAGGCTGGCCTTTGAGACCGTTCCAGCCGCGATGATGTTCGGTACATCGGCTGGCGTCATGAGGCAATCCTTCACGTCAGGGTGACCCAGGACCGCGTTAGTAAGGAGGAGGAGAATCTGCCTTACAGGAACGTGGAGACCGTTGTGATCGCAGAGTTCGAGAAGTGCCCGCAGCCGAGTGCGCACCAGCTCACTGCCGAGAAGGTCTAAGTTGCGGCGAATCGGGCATCTCGCCCCGAAAAGCTCATGGTCGGCGTTGGTCTGCAATCTCAACTGTTCCCAACCAGGATGCGCAAGGAATGCCTTAAGCGCACGATCGAAAAGCTCCGCCGAATTCGCACGACTCAAATTGAAGAACTTCAATCGAACGCCTGCCTGCTCCTGGCGCTCCTTGACTAACAGCTCCTCAAATAGCACACGCGCTTGGACGACCTCATCGGTTTGGTGCAGCTTCCGCCAAGATTCCAGCAGAGTGCCATCATTGGCCGCAATCAGGAAAATCTCGTCGCCGTCAGGGTTCACAATAGATCGGCATAGCCTGAGGAGTAGTGTTTCCTTCTCCGGATCCCACTCGGCACCCTCCTGTGGTACCCAGCCGCTGAGGTCGCGGATAAAATGAACGACGACGGAACGATACAGGTCCGGATCGGTTGAATCCGGCCAGGCCGCTCGGTCTTTGGGATAAGGAAACTCCAGGCTCAGGTGGGGATCATTCGATGTCCACGCATCTTCACTTCCGTTCAGAGTCTTCCAGACCTGCCGGCATAGGTGCGTCTTGCCGTCTCCGGCCGTGCCTGTAAGAATCACCGACACCGGATCAACCGTTCGTTTGTCGAAGCATTGCATGACGAGGTCTTGCATCGGATGCTCGAACTCAATAGGGGAGATCTTCTGTCGACGGGCCGACCGCTGAATCGTCTCGTCATACATGTTGTCGTTGCGCGGGATAGGGCCGTAGTTACGGAGAAAGCGGAGCCAAGCGCTCATATGAAGGTCTCCATGAACAGTTGTTGGCCGCACTTATTAATGACGCTCACCGCGAAATCCGTGAACACTGCCATGGTGCCGTAGGACCTCACCACCACCATACTGGACCCTCCGAGCCCGTACTGAGCAAAACATCCTTTGAGACTGCATTGGCCAAAATCAGTCTTCAGAAGAGCAGCGCGTCTCCTCAGAATTCGAAGCCATAGCTGTCGCCCCAATCACCCTATGCCCGTCGATCACAAGTCTGCTTTCTTCCAGTCTCTCAGACCAGCCGAGCCTTGTCCCGATATTTTGACCGCCAAGCAATCCGAGCCTTTCTTCTTCTTCGCTCAGGTCTCGAAAAACTTGATACATCGGATGCAACGGATCCACGAGCAATTCCTTGCGGTGCAGAATCGGAGGGTTGATCGAAGTGGAGTAGTTGCGGATCGTGTAGTCCGCGCGCGGTAAATAGACCCGGACGCTATGCAAGAGAGCGGGATGCGGATCTTCCTCGAAGTTCGCATAGCTCAGAAACGAGATAGAGCGCCCGTCCGAAGAGATCTTTGCAACGTTATATTCCACATCTCCGACGACCTGATGTGCCGCAAACAGCAGGAGCCTCAGGACCGCCGGCAACAATTCCTCGGCTGAACAATGAATGTATAGAGCATCCGGCAGCTTTTTTCCGACGGTGCTCGTCTCACAGCAGCGACGCACTGTAGACGCATCTCCGATGCCGAAGAGAAACTTCTTTGCCTCCGGGAACACGTCAGCATACGACGACCACAGCATTCGGATATCGGACTGAAGCTCTTCGGGTAATGATCGAAATGGAACCGGCTTGAGTCCTTGCAGCAACATCATTGCGGCATAGGTGAGGATATTCTCGCGGCGCTTCTGCCGCGCCTCCTCAATAGCGACTGGTGAAGAGTGCCGCTGCGCAAGGCGTTCAATTCTCGCGGGAGAACCGAATCGGTCGAGAAGCGAAGGATATTCGGCGAATTCGCTGGGGATGGGCGGCCGACCCAAGCTCAACATTAGGCTGATGTAGTTCTGAGCAACCGGATCCTCTGAAAAGTCTTGCACCGCCTGCAGAATTGAACTGTCAATCCGCCTGTGGACGAGGGAGGCAAGATAAGCAGACTCGAGCTCTTCATCCTTGAAGACGTAGGCAATTCCCAGGGCCGCCATGTGCGGGCGCGTCCCGAGGACATCCTGCAAGTATTCTTTGAATTCTCCCTGAGAATATAGCTTCTGGAACGAGCCGATCTGGGTAAGGACCCCATCCGAGAATTGAACGGCTGTCTCTAGGGAGCGGTCCACGCGGACGGCGACCATCAGGACGCGCTTCGCGAGGTCATAGGCCCTTTGAAGCGTCTTTCGACGTTCGCCCGGGTCCTCGATGACATTCAGGACATAGCCCAGATTCACGAAATCGGCAGTCTCGATGGCGGTACCTGGCGAGAAGTGCGGATCCCACCCCGACGCCTCAATCCCGACCGACTGAAGGTATCGGAAGTCCTCGCCGCGGCCACAACCATAGTCGAAGACGGAAGTGCCGGGCGCGATGAGCGCATGAGACAGCGCGAGCGTGACCGGCCGGGAGTAACGATAGCGCACGATCGCCGTCTTCTCCCGTCGCACATCGGTTGTAGGAGTTGGCTGCATCGTCTTCATTCTAAGGCGACACAGATTGATGTCTTCGCCATCTGCGCCTCGTCGCGCCAACGCTTGCGCGGCCGGGAAATGTGCCGCTCGAAGAGTGGCCTTCGCTTAGTCGACCGACCGCGAACAATTCAGTTGACATATGTTAACAACTGTATATACAGTTCGATACATGGGCAAGAAGACATCCGCAAAGCCGAAGCGGCATAATTGTCCAATCAATGTGCTGGTGCGGCCCGACCAGAAGCGACGCCTGCAGACCGAATTCCACCGGACGAACGTAAATCGTTCAGCCATAGTCCGGAAGGCACTCGATCTTCTCTTTGAGCAAATCGACAATGGACAGCTCACACTCGGATTTTCCGAGATCGGCCAGGGGGTGGACAATGGCGCGAACCAAAGTGGTTGATACACCGGATGTCACGAAAGTCACCCAGCCGGATCAGCTGACAAAGGGCACGGGCATTGTTTCCTTTTCAGGCCACGAAACCTTCACGCTTCGGCATGGCTGGTTGAAGAAGGCTGTCGACGGTATTCGCGCTAATCCGCGGCTGTTTGCTGACGAGGATGCCATGGTGGACCTCGGTGTCGGCAAGAACATGGTGCGCTCGATTCGGCATTGGGCACTGGCGACTGACATACTGCAGGAATTTCCGAATACACGCGGAGCTGAACTCGGCACCACTACTTTCGGCGATCTGGTCTTTGGGTCTCATGGGCACGACCCGTTCCTCGAAGATCTGAGTACACTGTGGTTGCTCCACTGGAAGCTGGGGACAAATGAACGACGCAGCACCGGCTGGTGCTGGATGTTCAACTTGCTGCGCACCGATGAGTTCACCCGTGATTCTCTTGCCGAGCTCTTCGAGGCGGAGTTGAAACGCAGAAATATCGTCGGTCCTAGCTCGTCGTCTCTTGGGCGGGACATTGATTGCGCGCTGCGAACTTACCTGGGGACGAGAGCCAAAGCGGACTTACTGGAGGAGAATCTGGAATGTCCGCTCGTCGAGCTTCAGCTGATCACTGTTGACCCGGACGGCGTCCTGTTCCGGTTTAATAGGGGCCCGAAGCGCTCCGTCAGCGACGAGGTTTTCGTTTACTGCCTTCTGGAGTTCTGGGAGTCGAAAACCTCTGGAGATACACTCTCCTTCTCGGATATTGCTTTCGAGGCTCGCAGCCCTGGGGCGGTCTTCAAACTGGATGAGAACAGTACGGCGAGCCGGCTTGAACGGCTCGACCACCTCACGGGTGGGAAGTACATCTACGACGAAACATCCGGACTGAAACAGGTATATCGCCGCAAGAAAATCGAGAAGGATTCGATTCTCGAGCACTACTATGAGTCCATCCTAGCGAGCATCGGAGACGGAAATGCGGCTTAGTGAGACGATCGGTATTTCTCCGCGATACACCCGCTCCGTCAGCCTTGAACGGGACATCGAGGACCCGGCGGCGGTCGCCGGCTACATTCTGACTCCGATTGGCATCGACTTCCTCAAGCGCGTTCACAGAATTCTGGCGGACACTCCCGGACCACGCGCTTGGACTATCACCGGACCCTACGGCTCGGGAAAGTCTGCGTTCGTGCTCTTTCTTGTGAATCTGCTCTCCGGCAACCGGATGCCGGGATCGGCAGCGGCGCAGAAGATGCTAAAGGGCTTCGCGCCGGAGATGGCATCCAGCTTGCTCGACCACAGGCGGACCGATTCTATCCGTCCCTCCGGATTCTGCCCTGTATTGGTGACCGGTACGGCCGGGGCGATTGCGCCGCTGCTGATCGAATCAATCCTGCGAGACGTTCCCAAATTCACAAAGAAGACGCAGCGGATTCCAGCCCTGCAGGCGTTGGCAGGCCTTCAGCGGGCGTATGCGCGCGGCAAGGCTATCGACCTGCTGCAGCTTGTTTCGCTGGTCGAAGAGATGGCGGATCAGTTGCGTCGGGTTGAAAAGTGCCACGGGATTGTCCTGGTCGTAGATGAATTGGGCAAATTTCTGGAGTACGCTGCACATCGCCCGGACGAAAACGACATTTACCTGCTTCAGTTGCTTGCGGAAGCCACTTCTGCGGGTGCCACACCGACTCTGCTGTTGATTACGATCCTGCATCAGGCATTTGACCAGTACGCGGCGGGCTTGAGACCTATCCTGCGGAATGAATGGGCAAAAATCCAGGGCAGATTCGAAGATGTTGCGTTCCAGGATCCTCCCGAGCAACTGCTGCGCGTCATGGCGGGAGGCATCCTCCAGGCGCCCAGTCCCCTGGTGACTAACTATCGGAAGCAAGCGACGGCGATCGCCGAGAAGCTACACGATCTCGGCTGCGCACCGCCTTCAGTAAACAAGCGGCAGTTTGCCGAGGTGATGGCCTCATGTGCACCCTTGCATCCCATTTCGGCGCTCACGCTTGCTCGCCTGTGCCGAAAGTTCGGACAAAATCAGCGGTCTTTGTTCTCATTCCTGACGTCGCGCAATGCCTCCGGGCTTGCTACCTATCTTGAGCGTGACATCCCCTCGCACTCGCCAGCATTTTTCGTTCTTGGTGAGCTCTTCGACTATATGTCAGACGTTCTGGGGAGCGGGCTGAGCGTAGGCGAGGCGGGTTCGCGCTGGGCGGAAGTGATGGCCACGCTTGAGGTGCATCGTGATCTCTCTGCTGTAGAAGCGGAAGTCGTGAAGGCCGTGGGTCTGTTGAACATCATCGGACCCTATGGGAAGCTGCGCGCGTCAGTCGAAGTGCTGCGGCTCGCGCTCGGCGGTCAGGATGTCCGGAAGGTTTGCGATTCACTGCAGAAGCGGTCGGTGCTCGTGTTTCGCAAGCACAGCTCCTCCTACATGCTGTGGCAAGGAAGTGATATTGATTTTGAGCAGAGACTGGACGAGGCCGCGCGGCGCGTTTCACCAAACGCCAGTCTCGCCGCGCGCATCGATTCGCGCTACTCTGCACGTCCGCTGGTAGCGAAGCGGCATTCCTTCGAGAAGGGGACGCTGCGGTTCTTCAGGATTCGCTTTGCCAATGTTGCTACGTTCAGCAAAGTCCTCGCGAGGGACGATGAAGCGGACGGTGTGATGATCTATGCCGTCCCCGCAACTCCATCCGAATACGATGAACTCATCCGCCTTGCGGTTAATTCAGAAGCCCGTGAGCGTGGTGACGTGCTCGTAGCGGTTCCCAGGAATGTTGAGGCACTGACGGCAGGCTTCCGGGAAGTTGAACTTTTGCGGTGGGTGGAAGCTAACACTCCAGCACTGCAAGCTGACCTCGTTGCGCGGAAGGAGCTGCGAATTCGTCTGCAAGCGGCGGAGAAGATCGTTGATGCGGAGATTGCGCAACTCTTCTCTCCGGCGAAGTCATCCCGTACGGCTTGGTATCACCTTGGGATAGAAGAGAAAATTGAGTCTCCAATTCGCCTCTCGCAGATGCTCTCCGAAATCTGCGACAAGGTATATGACAAGGCACCCGTCATCAAGAATGAGCTGCTGAATCGGCGTGCTCTGTCTTCGGCGGCAGCCAAGGCGCGACGGATTCTGCTCGAAGCGATTATCACTAGGCCGAAAGAGCCAAAGCTAGGCATCACCGGGTACCCGCCGGAACTGAGCATGTATCGTTCCCTTCTTGAACTGAACGGACTGCACCGCGCAGGAGACGGCGAGTATCTTCTGACGGCCCCTCATCTCCATTCGACGATCTTCCCGGCATGGCATGCCATCGAGGAATTCTTCGGCGAGGCGGAGCTTGAAAAGCAACCGCTCGACACGTTGTTTGCAAAACTCAGGCGCCCACCATTCGGAATGAAGAGCGGCGTGATCCCGGTGCTCTTTTGCGTCGCCTGCATCGTGCATGATACGGAGATTGCGATCTACGAGAGCAGTGCCTTTGTGCCTGAGATCACGATTGATGTTTTCGAGCGGATCCTGAAGTCGCCTGAAACCTTCACTCTGCGGTCGTACCGGATCGAGGGCGTGCGCAAAACTGTCTTCCAGGAGTACGCCAAGCTTCTGGACGCGGATGTCGCGGACAGTGACAACCTCGTCGCTGTTATTAAGCCTCTGTATAGGTTCTTCAACCGCCTGCAGGATTACACGAAGCGCACGGCGAGCCTGTCGCCAAAGGCGATTGCCGTTCGAGAGGCGCTATTAGCGGCACGCGACCCGGACCAGATCCTGTTCCACGACCTCCCGGTGGCGTGCGAGTTCAATCCGTTTGAAATCCAGAAGATGCCGGAGCGTAGCGTCCGAACGTTCTTCCACGAGCTGCACGCAGCGTTTGCCGAACTCCAGCGCTGCTACGACGATCTGTTGTCGCGGCTCCAGCAGCTGCTTTTCCAAGCGTTCGATCTCAGCGGAGCAAACGCGCGAGCACAGTTGCAGCAGCGTGCTGGCGCGCTTGCGGAGTACGCTGTCGAACCGCGCATGCGGGCATTCATCATGCACCTCTGCGCCGACGATCTCGAAACGGTCGCATGGATCGAGGCCATCGGAGCCTTGCTTGCGGGCAAGCCGCCCAAGAGCTGGAACGACGCGGATCGGGCACGGTATGAGGTTTCGGTTGCGGAGCTATCCCGCAGCCTGAAACATATTGAGGCGCTGGCCTTTGAACTGTCCCGGCCTGCCGTCGCTCGCGATGCCGGTGCGGAGGTGTATCGTATCGGGATTACAGACCATCATTCGAAGGAGGTCGAGGCCGTCGTCAGCGTTTCCTCCAAGGACAAGATCAAATTCACGAACACGATCACCGAACTGGAAGCAGCGCTCAAAAAGGGCGGAGTTGCCGAAAGCGCGGCGCTCTCACTGGCCGCATTGGCGGCTGTAGCAAAGGAGTTCCTTGCGCGCCTCGATTCGCCCGAGGCAGCAAGAAAGGGGATCGGAGCCTTACACAGCCATGACAAATAATCGACACATTCTCGGCCTTTCTGGTGGTAAGGACAGCACCGCGCTCGCAGTCTATATGCGGGACCGGGTTCCGGAGATGGAATACGTCTTTT
>Ga0335074_10003327_pt1 | contig 21909 bp, 10 predicted proteins | sample Lox_Sample_23_FD_206715 | JGI IMG/M metagenome (GOLD analysis project Ga0335074, IMG submission 206715) | Soil microbial communities from Loxahatchee National Wildlife Refuge, Florida, United States - Lox_Sample_2.3 | ecosystem: Environmental > Terrestrial > Soil > Wetlands | place: USA... | reverse complement strand
CCGTAAAGGTCATTCACCTGTTTGAAATCGTCCAGATCGATGTAGATCAGCCCAAAAATCGCCGCTTCCTGCTTCGCTTCCTCGATCAGCGTTTCCATCCGCTGCTCCAGCGAGAAGCGGTTGTGGATGTCGGTCAACAGGTCGTATTCGGAGCGATGCACCAGGTCTCTGTAAAGGCGCGAGGTCTCAATCGCCAGCGAGGCCAGACCAGCCGCTTGCGTCAGGGCCTCGGCCTCATTGCTGCTGGGCTTGCTATGGACTTCGAAGACTGCAAAGATTGCTCCCAGATGGGCGCCCGAGCGGCCCTTAACCGCGCGCTCAGCCGTGCGAAATCCACCTCGTGCATGGCTCGCGAGATAGCTCCCGAGCGCCGCTCCATCCTCCACCTCTATCCAGCATGGCGCGCCGCTCAGGCGAGTGGACACCAGCTCAGTAATGTGTTCCAGAGTATCGGCCAGCGGCTTTGAGTTGTTGATGTCCTCAAGGATCTTGCCGCGCCGCCGCTCGATATAGGCCACGGTGGCATTTTGGCGGCGGGCTTTGCGCTCGGTCCACACCACCCGGATCCCACAGATGAGTGTCACAGCCAGCAGGATCTCGACCAGCCGGGTGAGGTTGTTCACATTCAGCCACGATGGCCGGGCAATCACTCTCAGGTCGTCAAACGATCGAAGCAGGATTTCGAACGCCACCGGCGGTCCCAGCGGATCCGAACCATATTCCATTCGGCAGACTCCTGTGACTCGCACCATCGAGCCCACCGGAGCCGCCTTCATCGCCGGCGGCGGTGCACTCTCCGTGTCCGGATGGCGGTAGATCGCCGAGAACAGGTGTCCGCCCGCTTCGAGAATGTACTCATCCTGCGCCGCGCCGCGCACCGCCGCCAGAACCCTGCCTTCAAGCGATACAAGATCGAACGCGTGTTTGCCCGGAGCCAGTTCCGCGTAGTTTGCCGCCAGCGCAGTTATCGGCGCCTGTATGTGTGTCTGGTGGATCTGGCTCTGGTTGAGCGTCAGCGCCCCGTTCGGGACAGCGGGAAAGCCGCTCGCATCCACCACCTCACCAAGGGGTAGTGCTCCTTCGTACTGGGTCACGACCCACAGGCTCTTCCCTTCGTTCTGCAGCACCAGCGCCGTCCCCGGCTCGTAGTAGGTGATGCTCCCTTGCACCCGTACTCTCTGGGTGTGATCCAGAACGTAATAGCCCTTCAGAATTTCGTCCATCGGCGTCAGCGGCAGCGATTCGAGCGGCGTGTTCGCGCGTTTCAGAATCGTCACATCCTCCGGCCCCTGGACTTCCAGCATGATGCCGGCCAACTGCATCTTGCTGTCGAACTTGCCTGCCACAGCCCCCGTGATCTCCACCTGCGCGTCCGGTAGTTGGCTGCGAAATTCCTCGTCGTCGCCCACCACCTCCGCCTCGATGTAGCCGCCGTCGACCAGCAGATGCAGGTAGATGCTCACCTGCCCGCCATCTCTTACGATGTCGGCGCTTCGTACCTGCGCCCGCACCCGCACCCGCATGCAGTCCAGTTGCGCCCGGATGAGCTGTGTAAAGTCCGCCTCGACAGGACGCGGCGGCGCTCCATGGCCCAGCACCGTGATCGTGTCACTGACCACGTCCGGCCGGAAATCCATATGCGTCTTTCCCTCCACACGAATACGGTCGCCGGGAATCAGCTTCTCTCCCGGACGAGCGAAGATGTAAGAAGCCAGGTCGCCGTCCTCTACGAATAAGTCCACTCCTTTGTTGTCGTAGTAGATAACCGTGGCTTCCAGCCGCACAGGCAGTCCTTCGGCCGCTTCCGCGCCGCTCAGTTCGTGCAGGGCCCGCAGCGAGATGACCCGTCCCGTCGCTCCCCGCGCCGGCGGCCGCGCCAGCAGCGCCAGCACAAGGATGCTTGCCACCCTGACCGTCTTGGACCAAATCCGCATTCCTGTATGAATTATCGGCAAACCGAGCCCAAGCATCTACTCCCGGTGAAAAAGCCGCTCTTGCCGGCACCTCGCCCCAAAATGGTGAGTGTCGAGAATTCCGCCCTTTGTATTGAAAAAACATCAGGAAACACGTTCTTTGACGGCTGCGGGTGTAAACTGCCGTCCGTCCAACGATTGGGAGAGATTTCGCAAGGCCACTTTTCCAATGTGCAATCGCGGCGCATACTTTCGCCAGCCGGTACGCGCCGCCCCTGAGCAGTAAGGCGGTAATAACGGCGCCGCGCATCATCTTCGCCCGCTGGCGGCCGCCGGCTCGCCTCTGCGATCAGGCCTTCGTCTAATAGGCGCTCCAGTGTTCCGTAAAGGGTCGCCGGCCACAGGCGCACCTTCCCATTTGTCCGCGACAATACTTCCTGCATAACCCAGGAGCCGTATTGCTATCCGTCGGCCAGCGAAAGCAGCACGTGAAACAGGGCAATCTCCCCTTAAGAATCAGACGCCTTTTCATAGAGCCGGTGTCCTATTTCTCCGTGCGGCACATTGCGATGGCCTCGATCTCGACCAGCAGTTCGGGGCGGCAAAGGATCGCCTGAATGCCTGTAGACGCCGGCAGAGGATCGAGTCCCTGTTCCCTGTAAAACTCCGTGCGCTCCTCGTTGAATGCCTCATAGTCGCGCTCGATATCGCGCAGATAGCATGTGGTGCGCACCACATCGTGCCAGGTGCAGCTTTCACTCGCCAGCAGTCCTGTGATGTTCGCCAATGTACGGCGTACCTGTGCGCGGAAGTCGCCGATGTGCACGCTGTTGCCATGTTCGTCGATCGATGCGGTGCCTGAGATCAGCAGGACGGTCAACCCGTTGAAGTCGATCCTTATGCCGCGCGAAAAGGAGCTCGGTTTGGCATAAGAATAGGCTTCGTTCAGTACACCTTTATTCGTAATGGCTCGTTTCTCGACTAGCACGCGTGGGCGAGCGTCCGGTTGTTCCCTTGTTGCAGTCAACTCCTTTTCCTTTCTATGTTATTGTCGTCCCGCATGTACTTTGTCGTTGGACTGCAACGCGATCGGTTGCAACTGCGTCCCGACCAAGCCAGAATCTCTGGATCCTTGCGAAACTAAATATTTCTTCGCGATGGATGAAGCATTTACCGGGTGGCACGAGTTCAGATTATCAGTTGACATGCAAGAATCCACCCAATTGGCCACGTCGGTCAGCCTTCTTAACCGCACTACAATTCCTTGGGGATCGAATCTGATCGAATTGGAGATCTTCAGAGAGGGTGCCAAGTTCGGCGAACCATAGATTTCCATGAGTGCATAGTTGCCCATTCACTCCTTGTGGGCAGATTATTACCGAAATGTCGGCAAGTGTCCCGACGTCAGTACTCTAGCAGGTTGCGGAAAGGCTCTTCGGGATGTGGTCTTGTATCAGGGCACGAGTTTACTCGGGCCGATAAAGCTCGCAAGATGAGCCTGGGCTTTAGCCGCTGAGGGATGGTTTTCGAGCATTGCGCCGAAATTGACGAGTTTTTCCGCAGCCTGCTGGGGATCCCGGTATAAGGTCATGCAGTCGAGGATCACGAAACACAGACGCCTATTGATGAGCCCCGAAAACTTGAAATAGGGGATGTTCGCGACTTCGTGCCTACGTGGAGAGAGAACTTGGCTTCGACCTTGATGGGGCACAGAAAGAGTGCGAAACAAGCGATCCAGGCGTATTGCGAGCTGCTGAAATTGACTCCAACGAAATCGGAAAACGATCGCTTCTATACCATTGCAAGTGAGATTAGCAGGGGGTGAAGGCCATCCGATTCGAGTGCTAATCGTGCCGCTCATTTTCCGAGGAGAAGAGTTTCCAGATTTAAACCACGAAGCCCGGGCGCTCAAAGGTGAATAGTAAAACATCCTCCGGAAATGACGTCCGGTATTCCGGCGCCAGGTCAAGCGGGAAATCAATAACCCGGTCTGCCCCAGAATCGTCCGCCCTGAATATCAAGGCTGCTGTTTCTTGATAGACGGGGATCCCTCTTCCACTAACTTGTAACGGTTGTGCTCGTTTTCTTCTTTAGTGCCTTCCATCCTGAGCGCAGCCAGACGCTTGAGCAAGCCGGGAACGTCTTCTTGCCGTCCGCTCTTACGCAGCGCCTGAATCAGGTGATAGAGAGCCGTTTGGTCCTTGGGATCTAGGTCCAGAGCTTCGCGGCTTTGCTCGATGGCTGCTTCGTCCTGCCCTGATTGCAGGTAAAGTTTTGCCAAAAGGTCTCGCGCTGTGCCAAGAGAGGGACGCAGCGAAATCGCTTTTTCCGCAGACTTCACGGCTTCGCGAAACTCCATGCTGCCGGGCTCGGGGCCCCGCTGCTCAAGAAGTTCCGCTTCTGAATACAGCAGAAAAGCATCGTTGGGCTTCCGGGCCAGTTTTCCCCGCACAGTAGCCAGGGTCCGGTCAGGGTCGTTCTCTTCGAGTGCGGTTAATCCTTCTGCGGCCGCACCGAACGACTGTCGGGGGTCGAGGGCATCGGCCCTCTCGAAGTCGGCTTCCGCCTGGTCGTATTGTGCAAGCTGCACATAGAGGATGCCGCGCGCCACATACAGCGGTGCGGCCTTTGGTTCCGCCTCCAGCCCCGCGTTGATCATATCCACCCCGACCTGAAATGACTGATGGTCAAGGGACAACGTGGCGAAGTCGACATAGAGATCGACATTATGAGGATCGGAGAGAATTGCCTGGCGGAGAATACGCACCGCCTCAGGAGTGTTTTCATCGGCTTCATAGGCCGCCGCCGCTAACTCGAGTACATCGGCGTCTGCCGTACCTGTCTGTAACAGCGGCTGAAGGGTTGCGATCGCATCTTTAGGATGCTGCGCTATTATCTGGACGGAAGCAAGCTGATAGCGGGCATGCGCATCGTTTGTGGATTGAGCCAAAGCGCGTTCAAACACCGCAATCGCTTTCTCGTTCTCCTTCAGCTTTACCAGGCAATCACCGTACTGCTGCAAACCTCCGGGCTGGGAATCCAGGACGGAACCGCTTTGCTCGAATTGCGAATCCGCCGTGGCGCAGTCCCCGCGCCGGTAAGCTATCACTGCCAGCATAGCGTGACTGGTTAGATCGCCTGGGTGCAGCACCAGTATGTGTTGTAACAGCGCGGCCGTGTCTTTACCGTCGTTCTCGTATTCAATTTGCGCTGCCCCTTCCAATGCAGGCAGATAATCCGGCGTGATTTCCAGGGCGTGGCGGAAGGTAATAAGAGCATCCTTCTTATCACCCTTGCCGGAGAGCGCGATACCCTGCAGGGTCCACAATTGTACATTCCTCGGACTCTGCTTAAGCTCCGGCTTCAGATACTCGAGCGCCTTATCAAATTGGCCCGCCTGCAAGGCAGAGGTAATGGATTCAATCCCAACTGCAGTGGTATGCGTGACCGCCGTCTGCGCAACCATCCAACTGCGAACAGTTAGCAATGCCGCCAACATGCTAACCCTGACAGTGAATCGCATGCTCACTATTATCTCTCGCTTCGCACGGCACTGGAAATGAGTAACCCGGGAACGGAAGAAGTTATCTCACGTAAAAGTCAACGGAGGCGGCGTGTGCAAAGTCAGCATTACATAGAAGCCGTAAGAATGTGGCGATAACGGGTGGAGGGCAACCGCGAAACATGGAAAGTTATTAAGTATAAGCATTCGCAAAAACCATTAAGTTAGTCAAAACCGGCGAGCCGGGAAATAACCCCGGCTCGCCGAACAAGAATGTTCACGACTCAGAATGCGAAACGGGCTCCCATTTGCAGAGCTCTGGCGGGCAGCGCAGTCCTGGACTGCCCGAATGTTCCGTCAGCTATGTCCCCATCTACCGGTCCGAGGTTTACGCGATTGAACAGGTTAATTAAGTCAAAACGCAACTGCAGGTTGCCCTGCTCACCCAGGTGAGGCAAATGGGTGTTTTTCAGCAGGCTGGCATCCACCTCGACCATGCCCGGGCCAGTAAACATATTGCGCGGCTCGGTGCCTTCCGTGCCTGCGGCGGGGGCAGGGAAAACCCCTTGCGCGGCGCCCGTTGTCGGATTGCCAAAGACGCCGTTGATATAGGTTAAACGCGTGTGTCCGCCGGTGAAGTTCTGGGTGGGAGTGTTGGGCACATCCCAGTTAACACCGTCGAGGTTGTAGTCGCCGGGGTTAACGGCAACGGTTGGCGGGTTGGTGTTGTAGACCCAGAATGGCGAGCCTGACTGAGCAGCCAATATGCTCGTCAGCTCCCAGCCCGAAGTCAGAACATGTTCGATCGCGTTGCCAGTCATGCCGGGTATGGTATAGCCGCCCGAGGCCGAGACACGCTGGCGCACATCGTAATTTGCCAATCCGTAATAACTGAAATAGGCGTTCTGGTCCGGGATATTGCCCGTGTCCTGATCGAACCGCGTGTTTTCCTCGGGATAGTCCTTGGCCTGGGCGAGGGTGTAGGAAGCCTGGAAATTGCCTCTGGAGCCCTGTTTCCCGCGAAGCGTCAGAATCATCGCGTTGTAGTTGGCATAGCGTGCATTGGTCACATAGGTGATAGGTCCGAAACTCGAATTCAGAGTGTTCACCGTTTCGCAAGGGGGGTTCGGGCAAGCCGTAGTGACTGAATCTGTGATCACCGCACCCCCGGCGTACCGGTTTATGTTATATCCAGTCAATTGGTCGTAGCTCTTGGATCCGGAGTAGCTGGCGCCCGCAACCAGTTTGAATGCCAATTCGTGCTCAACGCCGATGACATAGTTCACCGACAAAGGCGGCACCATGTTCCGGTCGAGAGAGTCAACACTCGCCTGGACTCCAGGAAGCCCTCCAGCTGCGTTCAGCCCCGTTGCCGGGATGGTTGGCAAGGTGAAGTTGAAAGGATAGGTCCCGGAAGGCGCGAGTCCGAAAATTGGTTGGATCCCAGAGCCGCCTTCGTAGAAGGTCGCACCGATAACGCCCGGTGGGTTCAGGCGTGTTTGGTCGATCGTCTGGCCCATCGCAATCCAGTCGTGATACACCCCGACTCCGCCGCGTACCACCCAGTTTCCGTGGCTGGTCGGATCCCATGAGAACCCGATGCGCGGGCTAAAGATGTTCGTCATATTCCTGGCGAACACTTGCGGAACTACGCCAACCGTGGCGTCTGTAACCTGCTGAGTGATAGTACCCGCTGTGCCCAGCATCAGAGCGCTGAATTGGAAGCCGCTGTTTCCCCACGGTATGTGGTTTGTGAAATCGTCCCAGCGCAGAGAAATCGTCAAAGCAAGATTCGGCTTGGCCTTCCAGTCATCCTGAACATAGAACCCGAACGGATTCTCTTGTCCGCCAAAAGCCACCTTGGCGGGCTGGCCGGTGAGAGGATTGTAAGTTGCCGATTCTGAAACGGGTGTGTCCTCGACCAAAGTTAGAAGGTTGCCGAATGTGAAACTGGGCCGCACGTAGTCGGGAGTGAAGTCGCCGTGTTCAATCCCCCTGGCTCCGTCATAGCCGAACTTCAATACGTGCCTGCCGTGGACCAGGCTCAACACGGAACGCCAGTTGTACATAGGACCGCGATATTCTCCAGGCCCGAATCCACCGCCCACCTGGAATCCTTCAGTGACATCGGAAACCGTAATGGCCGGCACTTTAAGATCGGCATCCTGCCCATTCGCGCCGCCGACACTGGCAAATGCGAAGGCGGTCTCCCACAAGACCTTCGCGTTGAAAGTGTGGGTAATGTCGGCCTGCCCATACCGATTTGCCTGAATGTCGACAGCCTGAAGACCCTCTCTCGGGGAAAGCTGTTGCTGGGTGAAGCCGTCGTTGTAATAGCTCAGATAGAGGCGGTCGTTGGGAGTGAAGTATTGATCGACGCGGAAATTGTACTGAAGTGCATTGTAATAAGGGCTGGCCGCGAAGGTTCCGTTATCAATCACATTCGTGCCGCAAGGGATGTCGGAGCTTGGCCCCGAACCGGCGGCGCCGGGGGAGTAGCAATTGGCTTGGCCGAACGCGGTCAAGGCAGTCTCCACAGTGCCGTTGGGAACCATAAACTTTGCCGGCCACCCCGTCAGGATCTGGGTTCCGACAGTGTTGGGATACGCGGATGAGGCCCACGCAACAAATGCCGGATCCTCAAATGTTTGATTGCCGGTATTGGCCGCCGCAGAAGTCGTCGCCCACAGCTTTTCGAAGTCGGCGTAGAAAAAGGTCTTGTTCTTCCAGATAGGACCGCCCAATGCGCCAACCAGGTCCTTACGGCCAAAGGGAAGATCCGCGGTTGCGTTCGAAAACTCCGTGTTGGCCTCGAGATCCTGGTTCGTATAAAACAGGCTGCCGGCGCCGTGGAATTTGTTGGTGCCAGACTTTGTGGTCACCTGGACGAGAATTGAGCTGCCAAGATTGATGTCTCCGTCCCAGGAATTGGTCTGCATCGTCTCTTCCTGCACTGCCTCTGGGATCGGCGAAAGCACGAGATTACCGTTCTGAACGGGGCTGGTCACATTCATACCGTCGACCATCACCACGTTGCCGATATAGCTGCGCCCATTGGCGCTGATGGCCGGCGTTTGCGTTCCGAAGTTATCCGCAAACCCACCCGGAGATTCTCCCTGGGCGCGTGTGCCCGTACCCGAGACACCCGGCGCAGCGGCCAGCGTGTCCCAGAGATTGCGATTCGCTTCGGGAAGATCGCGGACGGTTTGGGATTCGAGCGTAGCCTCGAGACGGCTGTCGTCGGTGTTAATTGTGGGCGGCGTCACCTCCACCACGACGCTCTGTTGAGTCGTCGCGACATGCATGGTCAAATTGATGCCCTTGGTTTCGGCCGTGCTCAGCGTGAATTGGGATTCTTCTTTTCTGAAATTGGGGGCCTCTACGGACACAACGTAGTTACCCGGAGCGAGGCTGCTGAACCGATAAAAGCCAGCATTGTCGCTCGTGGTGGTTAGTACGATGCCCGTGTCCACGCTGCGCAAAAGGATTGTTGCGTTAGTAATGGCAGCCTGGTTTTGATCCGCCACGATGCCTTGCACATTGCCGCTGTACTGGGCAAAGCAGGTGAGCGTGGCGAATACTAAAAAGAAGAACAGACTAAAGGCGCTGCGACACATTGATCCAACCCTCCATGCAGGGTGAAGAGCCAAAGGTCGCAGAACGCCGCTGCGCTGTTGCGAAGAGGGCACAATGGTCCCGCAAATATTCATCGTCATTATTTGCCTCCTACAGAATGTGAAATGCTGCCTGGGACGCATGAGGACTTTCTCAATTGCGACGAGCAAGTAACCCCACGAAGTGAGAACCTCAGGAAGCGTTTACTGATGAAGCTCAGGAGCAAGCCCTCTTTCACCTTGTCAGCCTCATCCTGGAACACGCAGTTCGAGCAGGCCCTAGAGGTACAGTAACTGTAGCCTCGGGAAGGGAACGATACGCAATGGGTCAGATGTACTACGGCACTGCAGGCGGCGGCGATTTTCGGTCCATTCCAAACGTGAGATAAAATGGCGGCCATGACCGGGCGAGTAGGTTCTGGAGCGCTGCTCTTTTTCTCTGTTTGCAGTGTCGCGATCGCGGCGCAATCCGCCAGCCAGGACAGGACCAGTGCAATCGTGGCCGCCCTGCGGGCAAGAGATTATGCTGCAGCACTCAGCCAGCTCGGACCAGCGTTACAACAGTCTCCGGCTGATGCGCAGCTTTGGACCTTTGAGGCGCTCGCCTATTCCGGACAGGGACGAAAAGACGAAGCACTGACGGCCTTTCAAAAAGCATTGCAGATTTCGCCCGATTATCTTCCCGCTCTGGAGGGCGCTGCCCAGCAGGAGTATGAGAGCGGGGGTAACGATGCGGAGGCATTGCTGCGGCGCGTCGTCAAGCAACGACCCAATGATTTGACGGCGCACATAATGTTGGCTACGCTGGCCATTCGCAAGCACGACTGCGCTGAGGCCGTTGCGCAATTCGAGCAATGCGGCTCGCGTCTTGAGTCCCAGCCTTCGGCAATGCGCGAGTACGGACTGTGTCAGGCAAATTTGGAACAATACGAGAAGGCCGAAGCAGTCTTCGAGGGGTTGGCGGCTCAGCCGGGCGACGATCCACGCGATCTGGAGCGTCTAGCCGCCATGCAGCTTGCTCTCGGCAGGCCGGCCGATGCGGTGCGCACACTTGAACCCGCTCTGGCCGGCCAGCCGTCAGCCGCTGTGTTGTCGCAGGCGGCTGAGGCCTATGAGGAACAGAAAGACACACCAAAGGCGGTGAGCCTGCTGCATCGGGCCATCGTCGAAAATCCGCGCGATACCGATCTCTATTTGCAGTTTGCCGATATCGCTTTCGTGCACCAGTCGTTTCAAGTCGGTGTAGATATGCTGACGGCCGGGCTGAAAATCGTGCCGGATGCTGCCGAGCTTTACGTTGCGCGCGGCGTACTGTACGTGCAACTGGCCGACTACGACCACGGGGAAGCCGATTTCGAGCAAGCCGAGAAGTTGGATCCGCAACTGACCGTCAGCGAGGCCGCCCGTGGATTGGTTGCCGAGCAGCAGGACGATCTGGACAAAGCACTGGCGGTTGTCGAGGAGAAGTTGCGCGAAAAGCCCGACGATGCGATGCTCCTTTTCGTCGAGGCCGACATCCTGGCACAGCGAAATCCCGATATCGGCAGTCCGGAGTTCGAGCGCGCGGTAGCAGCCGCGCGGAGAGCCTCGCAGTTGCAGCCGGGAATGACAGAAGCTGAGGATCTCCTTGCCAAGCTCGATCTGCAAGCTGGAAACAACGAGCGCGCGGTAGACGAATCGCGTGACGCATTGCGCCAAAACCCCGACGACCAGTCCGCGCTCTATCACCTGATTGTCGGACTGCGGCGGACGGGGCACAAAGAAGAACTGCCCCCTCTCTTGCAGCGGCTGGCGGAATTGCGCCAGAAAGCGACTAGCGAGGAAGGCGAGCATAACCGGTATAAACTTATCGAGCCATCCGGCGCGGATACTGCGGTCGGAAAGTGAGCCAGCGCGGGCAGCGCGCCAGCCAAGTCGGAACCGAAGAATACACTATGCCTGAAGGGACCGCATGAAGGTCACGCGCCGTTTGTTTCTACCGGCCGCCGCCGGCGCAATTCTGTTCCCGTCGGAGTGGATCGCTCACGCGCAGCAGGAGGGAATCGCCTCTCGGGGCGTCAAGCCCCAGGCTCGTCCCCCGGCCTCGGGTCAGCCGTTCAACGCCCGTTTCGTAAATGTGGCCCACGAGGCTGGGCTCCGGATTCCCACTATCTACGGAGGTATTGAAACCAAGAAGTACATCCTCGAAGCCAACGGTTGCGGATGCGCCTTCATCGACTACGACAACGATGGCTGGATGGACATTTTTCTACTGTGCGGCACACGGCTTGAAGGAGCTCCGCCGGAAGCGACAAACCGTCTTTACAAAAACAATCGCGACGGCACCTTCATTGACGTGACAGAAAAGGCCGGCCTGCACGCTGTTGGATGGGCCAACGGCGTCTGCATCGGTGACTACAACAACGATGGGTTCGAAGATATCTTCTGCACCTACTTTGGAGAGAATCGTCTCTACCGAAACAACGGCGACGGAACCTTTACTGATGTAACGCGTCAGGCGGGGCTTCTGCGAGGAGAGACGCGCTGGGGTGCTGGCTGCAGCTTCGTCGACTACAACCGTGACGGCCATCTGGATCTGTTCGTCTCCAATTACATTCGTTTCGATCTCGCTAAGGCGCCTGTCCCGGGCGCGGCGTCCACGTGCAACTGGAAGGGAATCCCCGTAAACTGCGGTCCTCGCGGCCTGCCCACCGGGCGTCATCTGCTTTACCGAAACAACGGCGACGGTACCTTCACCGACGTGTCGAAAGAAAGCGGCATTGCCGCGGCCACCGAAAGCTATGGCATGACCGTAGTGGCCGCCGATTTCGACGAGGATGGATGGACCGATATCTTCGTGGCCTGCGATTCCACGCCAAGTCTGCTGTTCATGAACAACCACGACGGTACGTTCCGCGAAGAAGGAGTGTTACGCGGCGTGGCCCTAAGCGACGACGGCATGGAGCAGGCCGGCATGGGCGTGGGCATCGGAGACTACGATCTGCGTGGCCATCTCGATCTGTTTAAAACGCATTTCATGGGCGACACGGACGGCATCTTCCACAACGATGGCACGGGCAACTTTGACGATTACACGCGGGTGGCGAAGATCGGCGTGGAAACCCGCTTTGTGAGCTGGGGCACCGGATTTCAGGATTTCGACAACGACGGATTCCCTGACATCCTGATCGTCACGGGAAGTGTTTACCCTGAGGTCGAGCGCGCTCTGCCCGACTATCCCTATAAGACGCCCTGTATTCTCTTCCGAAATCTGAGCAACGGAACCTTCGAGGAACTCGGCACCGAGGCCGGACCGGGAATCGCGGAGGCTCACCCGGGAAGAGGCTGCGCATTCGGAGACTTCGATAACGACGGTGACATCGATGTGGTGATCGTCAATATGAATGAGCCGCCGACTTTGCTCCGCAACGACCTTTCCGGCCACCAGAATTGGATCAAGGTTTTCCTTGAAGGCGTAAAGTCGAATCGAAGCGCGATCGGAGCGCGCGTGCTCGTCCACTACGGGAGTAAGGTGCAGGCTCAGGCACGGGTGAGCCAGTCGAGTTACTACTCTTCCAGCGATCCGCGCCTGCACTTCGGACTGGGCGATGCGAAGACTGCCGACGTCGAAATCTTTTGGCCCAGCGGCCAGCACGAAATCCTGAAATACGTGCCCGCCAATCAACTCATCACGGTTCGCGAGGGCGCCGGGATCGTGCAGAACCGCGGCTGGAACAAGAGTTAGCCCCGCAAATGTGCCTCCATCTTTCGGTTTAGATTAACCCCCTACATTCGTAGTACATCTGACCCATTGCATGTCCTATCAGGCGGGGATCAGCATTACCGGTGCGACAGGGTTCGCAATCCGACAAGGGAAACGAGCTTACGTTGCTTCACAAGGAAAGAGGGCGTAGTCTCCTGCCCCTCTGGGTAAACGTATACTCAGTTCCTTAACTTTCACTGCAACCAATTCTTTGAGGAGGCACCGAATGCGGGCAAAAAGTAGACTCGGATTCTTTGCGTTGCTTTTGCTGGTTCTAGGTTGCACATCCGCGGCTTTTGCGCAGTTCACGGGCAGCGTGCAAGGCGTCGTGCAAGATCCAAGCGGGCGAGCAGTCCCTGGAGCCACCTTGCGCATCGTAAACCAGAACAACCAGGTGGCTCATACTACAACTTCCGACGGCTCAGGCAACTTCCTCTTCGTGAGCTTGGAACCTGCTCCGTACAAGATCACGGTCGAGGCCAAGGGTTTCGCCAGGGCTGAAGCCGACATAACCCTGCTGACCGAACAAACCGTCAACCTGCCCATTACGCTGAAAGTTGGGGCAGTTAGCGAGAATGTGGTCGTCACTACTCAGACCCCGGTCATCGACACGGCAGACAGCCGCAATGAAATGACTCTGGAAAACTCCGGCGTCGCGGAGTTGCCGGTGCAGGGCCGCAATATGGTCACACTCACTACGCTGGCGCCAGGAGTCTCTGGTCTGGGAACCGCGGGCGGCGGAGAACCCGGCTCGGCCGGTACGCCGGGGTCGGCCCCTGACAACTATTCGACCGAAACCCAAGTCGACGCCAGCGCCAACGGCCAGGGCCAGATGTCGAATATGTACGTCGTTGACGGCCTGGACGTGACCAGCGGCATTCGCCAGGGAGTGTTGAACCTGACGCCCAACCCCGAGTCCATCCAGGAAGCCAGCGTTCAGGTGAACACCTATTCGGCGCAATACAGCCGCGCCACGGGCGTACAGGAAGTGATGACCACCAAATCAGGTTCGGATCAGTTCCATGGCTCGGCGGCCGACTGGTTCTACACCGAGCAGATGTGGGCCTTGACCCATTTCTCGGGACCGAAATACCTCCCATTCCGTAGCAACAATATGTCGGGGGCCGTTGGCGGGCCAATCGTTCCGCACCACCAGCTCTACGGTTTTTTTGCGATCGAGCCACTACGCTCCGCGACAACGGCAAGCGGCGCGCTTTCTTTCCCCGATCCGACCTTCGTCAGCTGGGCGCAGAACACCACCGGCCTTCCCGTTCCGCTGGCAAATACAGTGGGAACCGGGATCATGAGCACTTACGTTCCTGAGCATCTGGCCGACGTTGCGGGAATCGCGAATGCACAGCAATACTTCGGCAACGATGCCAACGGAAATCCGATATGCTCAGCGGAGCCGGCTGAGGTCGACGACATTCCCTGCACTCAGGAGATGTTGGACTCGGGCAACTACACGGCTACGTCCTATCGCAATGGGACCCAGTGGTTCATCCGCGTCGACAAGGACTGGGCAAAGGACAGGATCTACGGGAGCGTCTACCGCACCACGCTGTCCTACGGTACGCCGATAGCGGTTCCCGCCTTCAACGGTACCAACAACAACTATGAACGCGCGTTCCAGTTCAACGAAATACATACGTTTTCTCCCACGTGGCTGAATGAAGGCATTTTCGGCGCCAGCCGCGTCCAAGGCCTGGAGGGCTTGAACGCCCCCAACTACTCCGTTCCCGATATCGGCGTAAGCGGAATGGGTCTCGGATACGGAACCGGATTTGCGCAGGGCGACTTCATCCAGAACAACTACCACTGGCGCGATGTCTTAACCCACGTGAAGGGCGCACACACATTGAAGTTCGGCTACGAAGGCTGGTATGGGAACGATGTAGAGCCCTTCCAGGGTCCGTGGTCCCAGCCCACCTTCAGCTTCAACAATCTGCTCGACCTGGCGGAAAGTACTCCGGAGTCGGAAAACCACGTCTACTACAATCCCACCACCGGCCAGGAGCAGTTGTGGTCGTGGGATGCGGCGTCCCGAACCTGGGGTGTATTCGCCGAAGATACATGGAAGACAAAAAAGAACCTGACGCTGACCTTGGGCTTGCGCTGGGACGACAGCGGGAACCCGTGGTCCGACAGCAGTAGCACGGTATTCGGGAACTTCTATTTTGGGACAGGAACCACACTCGGCGAGCGGATAGCAAGCGGGTATGTGAAGGCTACGCCGAAGGCCCTGGAGGGCGCGGTCACCAATCTGTGGAGTCCGCGATTCGGCATTGCCTGGGACATAACCGGGCGCGGCAACACAATGCTGCGCGGCGGATTCGGCATCTACAACGACTGGCTGACGCAAGCCAACGTGCAGGAGGAGTTCCGCGGCAGTCCGCCCGGGGAAGTCGAACCGACATTTAGCGCGGCGGTTTTGGACCCGACGCCTGGAAAACCTTCTCCATACTTCAACCTGGGTAGCGGAAACACGCCCCCGTTCGGCTTTAACACCGCCGGCGACTACCCTCCATTGTGCTCGTCGCCCCCTTGTCTGAATTCCGCGAATGGAATTGCGGGGGCTAACGTTGCCATCGGCGGCGTCAATCCCCACCTGGAATCGCCCAAAGCCAATATCTGGTCGGCGACGTTCCAACAGAAACTCGGCAACAATTATTCGGCCAGCGTCGGTTATGCCGGATCGCACGGCTACAACATGGTTGGAGGCGGCGATACGGCGGGGATCGTCAGTTACGGCCAGACCATCAACGCCTATGCCCTCGACCTCTACACTCACAACAGCTTGACGCCGACTCGTTATAATCCCTACTTCGGCTCGATTACCTACACTACCAACGATCGCTACAGCAACTATGAGAGCGTGTTCTTCGACTTCAATGGACGCTTCGCACGCGGCGGCTTCATTGACGCGTCGTATACCCGTTCGAAGTCTCAGGATGACGCCAGTAACTATCCCGCTGAGGCGACTCCAAGTTCGTACTACGGACCGTCTCCCTGGGATGTGCCCGATCGTTTCTCGCTCACGTTGAACTACGAACTGAAGGGACTCAACGACGGGCACGGCGCCGTGGGGCGAGTCACGGGAGGATGGGGAGCCAGCGGAACCACCGTCTTCCAGTCCGGCTATCCCCAATTCGTTTCGAACCAGGCCCCATTTGTTGCGCTGTGCGCCGACGGCACCAACTCGAGCGACAATCCGACGGGTTGCCCGACCGCGGCCAATGTAATGCAAATGGCGTTCGGCCCGGGAAGCGGCGATTACAACGTGGACGGCGAGACCAGCAACACGCTGGCCAGCGTCGTCACCGGAGGGCTGGATTACCCGAATGTCACGAACTACCAGCAGGGACACTCGAAGAGTGCTTTCCTCAACGGTGTGTTCAGCTCCGGACAGTTCACCACGCCTACATTTGGAACCGAGGGCAATGAGAAAGCCATGCAGTTCCGTGGTCCGAATTATTTCGATAGCGACCTGAACATCTACAAGAACACAGCCATCCGGGAGGGGCTTAATTTCCAGCTGCGGTTTGAATTCTTCGACCTCTTCAACCGCGTGAATCTCACCGGATTCGACTCCAACCTGGCCAATCTGACAAGCACGTTTGGCAAGGCCACTGCCCAGCAACTGCCGCGCTACTGGCAGCTTGCCGGAAGGTTCAGCTTCTAGGGTCTTACTGCAACCGAACCAACCGGTCCTGCCGCTTGCATACAGGCGGCAGGACCTTTCTTTTCCATTCTTCGAGTTCAAAGAGCCTTTTTCACGGCGCTGTGAGTCTCTTCCCTCTCCGGCAGTAGAAATCCGCACAGGAATCGAGCGGTACGGCTGCGATGGTCTAATGGAAAAGTAACTGCAGCGATGGATTCGTGAACCATGCACAGGCTTCAGAAGGTAATTGCGTTTCTTGCGTTCGCTGTGCTCCTCCATTGCGCCGCAGCCCAGACCGGCAACGGCTCCGAGTCCATCGCCGTGGCGTTGCGCTCCAATGAATACGCAAAGGCGCTCGAGATGCTGCGGCCCGCACTTCAGGCTTCGCCTGGCGACGAGCAGTTGTGGGCGATGCAAGGCGCGGCTTACGAGGGGCTCAAAAATACTGAGGATGCGCTGGCCTCGTACCAGAGGGCGCTCAAAATCTCGCCGGACTATCTGCCGGCTCTGCACGGCGCAGCGCAGATCGAGTTTGATAAGTCCAGCGCCGAGGCTATTCCTCTCCTCCAACGACTGCTCAAGCTTCGTCCTCAGGACGAAATCGGCCAGGGCATGCTCGCGGTGCTCGAATACCAGCAGGGGCACTGTTCTGAAGCCGTCGCGCACTTCGAGAAGACCGGCTCGCTGTTTGACACCAAGCCCGGAGCGCTTCACGCTTACGCCACTTGCCTGGTCCGTCTCCACCAGCCGGACCAGGCAGTTCCCCTATTGGCGCGCGTCCTCGCCCAAGACCCCAGCGATGAGCGGGAGCGGCGCTTGCTCGCCGCGTTGCAACTCATGTCGCACCAGCCCCACGATGCTCTCGCCACACTCGCACCCCTCCTGTCCGGCGCCACTGATGCCGACGCGCTCGAGCTTGCCTCGGCGGCCTACGAGGACGCGCACCAAACCGATCAGGCCGTAGATGCGCTGCGGCAAGCCATCGTTGTCGATCCTGATAACGTCCAGCTATACGTGGATTTCGCCGCCATGGCCTCCGCGCACCAGTCTTTCCAGGTAGGCATCAACGTAGTCAACGATGGCATCGAACTGCATCCCAATGCTGCGAACCTCTTCTTCGCTCGTGGCGTCCTCCGCGTCCAACTCGCGCAGTACGATCTGGCCCAGTCGGATTTCGAAACGGCCTATCGTTTGGACCCGAATCAGTCGCTTAGCACGGCGGCGCTTGGACTCGCGGCCGTTCAGCAGAACGATCTCGATCGCGCCGCAGCCGATGTTGAGCAGAAGCTGCAGCGGAGGCCCAACGATCCGATCCTGCTCTATCTTCAAGCCGACATTCTGGTGCAGAAGGGCGCCGATCCCGAAAGTCCGGATTTCCAGAAGGCAATGCGGTCAGCGCAAAGCGCGGTGAAGCTGCGCCCGGAATTGGGGCCGGCACACGCGGTTCTGGCAAAGCTCTACCTGCAGGCCGGTTCCTATCCGCAAGCAGTGACAGAATGCCATAAAGCACTGGAGATTGATCCGAACGATCAGTCCTCGGTCTACCACCTCATCCAGGCACTCAGGAAGAGCGGCCAAAGCACCGAGATTCCTGATTTGCTCAAACGCCTCGCGCAGCTTCGGCAAGAGGCCACCGAGAAGGAACGGGAACAGTACCGGTACCGTCTGGTAGAGGACTCCACGCCGCCGCAGTAGCTCGTCGCGCGCAGCGTCGTATCCGGCTTCGCAGGTTTGCGCTATGCCTCAACTTTGTGGTAGAGCCGGTATTGCTCTTCTTCAATGTCTGCGAAGGATTTGAATGTTATGGGCCCGCGATCCGTATCCACGTGCCAGGTGTCGGAACCGCTGGCAGTCTGAACTACCCCCAGCAAAGCGGAGCGGCGAAGCGGCGAAGCCGGGCGCCCCAATGCGAAAAGTGCAATCGGGCCCAGAACCGGCGCGACGATGTCGGGATGCTGCGGATCGACCGATTCGAGCGTAGCAGTCATATCGAATTCGACCTCGATGCGGTCTCCGTTGTTCCAGGTTCGATTGATCGGGAAAAAGGTTCCGGGAGTCAGATCGCCTTCGACGCTGCGTCCGTTTACGGCCACCCGGGTCTTCGCGCCAGCCCACGCAGGAATCCTCAGATAGACTCTGAACGATTCCGGATTCTGAGCGGACACCTGAATCTGGGTACCCGGCACGTACGGGTACCGCGTGTGCTGGGTCAACGCGATCCGCGAGCTGCCGCGGATCCAGGAGGCTCGCGAAGGCGTAAAGATGTTCACGTAGATTCCGTCAGCGTCGTGGAAATAAGAGCTGATGCCGTAGTCCGCCGTTATCTGCGGGAAGGTTCCCGAGCAACAGGGCCATTTATCTTTGTAATAGCCTTTGCACGCGAAGACATTGTTGTAATCGGAGTAGTAAAAGCTGGAGCCGTCCTTTTTCATCGGCTTCGCGCCGAGGATCGTGTTATACAGCACGCGTTCCATGCTGTCTCCGTAGTGGCTGTCGCGAGTGACGCGCAGCAGGTAGCGCGTGATTTTAAAGTGTCCATACGCGCCGCATGGGGTCTCGAAGCTGAAGTGGGTCTTATCGAGACTTTGGCCCACTTCTCCGCTTCCGGGTTTGCGGAACAGCTCATCGGGCCCCCACCCGCCTGTCGCGAAGCTCTGCGTGTCGCGCAGGAATGCGAAGCCGTTTTGCGCGGCGCGAAGGTGTTTCTCGCTTCCCAGTGTGAGATATGCTTGCATGGCGCTGCTGAGTGCGTTCACATGGCTGTAGGCATGCTCGCCAGGCAAGACATTCTCTCCCTCCGACAGTGGATTGAAGTACCGGTCGTCTTCCAGAAAGCGGACCGCAAGGTCGCGGAATCGATCGCCAGCCCCACGCTGGTAAGCCAGAAACAGATTCTCAGGCAAGGTGTAAGTTTCATCCCAGCAGTAAGCTTCATCTTTCTGCGGAAGTGCATACTGCTCGGCGCGGGACAGGGCCTTCGCAGGCAGGTGCGGCAGAACAGCATCGACGGCCGCGTTCAACACATCCAGAGCCTTCCCATCCGCGGCAAACTGGTGCGCGTCGATCAGGCCGCATGCAGTTTTGTCATAGGTGTATGCAGGCAGATGATAGTCATCGTAGAACTTGGTTGTGATGGTGGGCGCAAACGCGCGAACCAGCCGCTGCACCTTTTCTTGTGTCGGCTGGGAGCCGGTGACGGCGTACGCGCGCGCCAAACCCGACAGGTACTGACCGAAACTATGTCCGGGAATAAAGCCGTGAAACGTGCCGTGCGGATCGAACTCCGAAGAATTGTCGTACCAGCCGCCCATGTTTTCGCCCGGGGCCGGCTGACCGGCGCGCTGCCTGAATGGCTTCAAGAGCATGTCGTCGTCCAGGGAGAGGAAAAGAGCGTGATTCTCATCGAACTGGCGGCGCATGGGACCATCGAGCAGTTCAATCTCGTGGTATCCGAATTGCTGCAGCGGCGCGGCGCGGGAGTCTGAATCCGGTGTATCTGCATGAGAGAGCCGGGTAGCCGAAGCCAGAGCCGTGGCCACGCCCATTTTTAGAAAAGTCCTGCGGGAACGTCGCATTTTCGTGATTCTCCAGCCGATGTAAAAACCCGGAATTTGCCAAGCCTGTCAATATTGTGCATCCCTCTTGCACCAAAGGGCATAATTGAACACACATTAATCTATTGCATTGCATGTCTAGGGCAAATGGTTCAGATGTACCATGTTCGTTGGCCGGCAATGCTTGTTTGAATGAGTTGGTTCAGCGAATCGAACCAGCATTTGCGACGTGAGCCTCGGAAGAAGGGAGCCGGTAGCGGAATGCGCTCGTTTGAGCAAGGCATTACGTGTGGCCATCGGCTTGCGGCCGCGTCAGATCGCCTGCTTCTTGCGTTTGTCCTGCTGTCCCTGGTCCAGTCGAATGGATGCAAGAAGCCGCTTCCAGTGATCGCAGTCATCCCCCGAACATGTGGCACGGCGCTATGGGAGCCCGAACACGCCGGCGCAGCGTCGGTGGCGCGCCAGCGCGGCATCGACATCTATTGGAATGCCCCCATGCGCGACGATGACATTCAGGCGCAGATTGGGCTCATCGAAAAATCGGTAAGTCGCGGCTACGCGGGCATCATCGTCTCTCCCATCGAGACCCTGCCCATGCGAACACCCATTCGGCGTGTCCTCGCCCAGGGAGTGCCGGTGGTGGTGGTGGGTACCGAACTTGGCATCTCGCCCGGGCCAAACCTCGCTTACGTGCTGAGCGACGAACATGCCGCGGGTGAAATGGCGGCACGACGCATCGGCGCAATTCTCGGTGGCAAGGGCTCCATCGCCATCCTCGGCATCAATCCTCAGCTGATGAGCAACATGGAACGCGAGCGCAGTTTTGAGACGACTCTGGCAGGCCAGTTCCCCGGTATCCATGTAGCGGTGCGCCAGCTCGGATTATCCAGCGTTCCGCAGGAACAGCAGGCGGCTGAAGAGTTATTGGCGAAGGGAGAGAAGATCGACGCAATTGTTGCGCTGTCACTTGCTTCGACGCGAGGGGTCTACTACGCTCTGGTTGAATTCGGCAAAGCCGGAACCATCAAGCTGGTTGGATTTGACCAGGACCTCATTCCGCCCATTCGCAATGGCGGCATCGATTCCGTGATCGCGCAGAATACGTACGCCATGGGCCGGATGGCTATGGACCTGATGGACCGGGAACTGCACGGCAAGGGTAGCGCAACGGTCCTCGAAGTACCACCCGTTCTAATGACGCGAGACAACCTCGATTCTGCCGATGTGAGGCAGGTTCTCAATCTGGCATGGTGGCCGACGCGATGAGCAAGTTACTCTCGACGCGCAAAATCCTTGTGATCGGTGCCGCCCTTTCGGCCATGGCTCTCCTTGTGGCTTGTGGATTGCTCATCTTTCGCTCCATCGCGCGCCACGGGCCATTTCGTACTCAGCAGATCTCGCTCGAAAAACAGGACGAATGGCAGCCCTTCGGAGGTACGTGGCAATACGCAAGCGGCGTGATGCAGAACAACTCGGACGAGCGTGGCGCAAAGTTGATGAACGGTCCAACCTATTGGACGAATTATTCAATCGAAGCCGATGTGTCGCTGCTGGGCCAATACGGCGATGCCGGGCTCATCATTCGCGCTACCGATGAAGAGGAAGGGGTAGATGCCTATCACGGCTACATGGCCGGATTGCGCGATCTCGATAACACCCTGATTCTTGGCCGCGCCGATTACGGCTGGCGCGAGTACGCCGCCAAGCCCGTTTCTCCGCACGTAAACGCGCAACAGTGGTATCACGTCAAGTTTCTGGCCTTCGACTGCGATTTTGCGGTCAGCGCCACTGCTCTCGACGGCGAGACCACGAGTGTCGCAGTCGAAGATCCCGATTGCTTGCCCGCAGGCCGCTTCGGATTGAAGTCCTACAACACCGGAGCCGAGTGGAAGAATGTGCAGATCCGTCCTGCCACTCACGAGG
>Ga0335074_10003326_pt1 | contig 21913 bp, 19 predicted proteins | sample Lox_Sample_23_FD_206715 | JGI IMG/M metagenome (GOLD analysis project Ga0335074, IMG submission 206715) | Soil microbial communities from Loxahatchee National Wildlife Refuge, Florida, United States - Lox_Sample_2.3 | ecosystem: Environmental > Terrestrial > Soil > Wetlands | place: USA... | reverse complement strand
CGTCATCGTCCAACAGACATCCGCCGCCGCATCCTTATATATACGCAGGCAGGGCGACGAGGATGCTGCCGCCAGTTGGGAGAGTGTCTTTTATTGGTACTGGGAACACTGGAAATTTTTCCGCGACGAGACCAAGACTGCCATCATCCAGGGCGTCACCATCTTTCTCTCGCTCTTCGACACCAACCGCACTGTGCGCCGCATCTTCTGCCCGCCGAAGGAACTCTATGACGGCAAGGCCGTGGCCGCCGATCCGGGAGCGAAGGTGCTGCCGCCATTCGGGGATCTGATCGAGACGGGCAAGGTCGTGGGCCTGAACTTCCCCGAAGCCCTCAACCCGGCGCTGGCGAAAGTCATCGGTACATTGATGAAGGTGGACTATCAGCGGGCGGTCATGCTGCGTATCCCTGTGATGGACGCGCACCCGGAGCGACATTTCCGGCCTACGGTATTTCTCTGCGATGAGTACCAGAGCTTCGCCACAGTCGGTGGCGATAATCCGACAGGGGATGAAAGGTTCTGGTCCCTCTCCCGGCAGCCAAAGTGCATCCCGCTGGTTGCGACGCAGAGCATTTCCTCGCTCAAAGAGGCATTGCCCAACGAAGGCGTGAAGACGCTGTTACAGGCATTTCGCTCGAAGGTGTTTCTCACGACCTCGGACCCCGACACGGCCCGCTATGCTTCGGAATTGTGCGGCACGACCGAGCGGACGCATATCAGCTATACCGTCTCCGAATCTTCCACCAATGCCAACGTCGGCTGGCTCAGTGGCCGCACTTCCTCCAGCCGTGGAACAGTCTCCGCATCGAAGCAATACCAGAAGCGCCGGGAGCCGCTGTTCGATGAGAACGCCTTTTATCAACTCAGCAATGCCCAGGCCATCGTCATCGCCTTCAATGGCATCCGCCCTCTGCCGCCGACGTACTGCTACCTGAAGCCGGATTTCCTGCCCGTCACCATGAGCTGGTTCGATCAGGAAAAAATCGATTTCGAGCCGGAAAGGATACGCGAGTGAGCTTCGAGATCATCATCCCGTTTCTGCGACCGATTCAGCCCCTGCTCGAATCCGCAACCATATCCGAGATCATGGCGAACCCGGACGGCGCCGTCTGGATCGAGGAAGGTGGCGATATGCGACAACTGCGAGACATACGCTTTGATGAAGGGGCATTGCAGACCGGCTTAGAGGTGATCGCCAACCGCTTCGGTAAGAAGCTGGACGCGGATTCACCCATCCTGAATCTCCGTTTGCCGGACGGCAGCCGCCTGGCCGCCATGATCCCACCCGTCGTCAATCCGCGTCCTTTGGTTACGATCCGTCGGTTCACGGCCCAAAACTTCACGCTGGCCGACCTGATCCGGGGCGGGATGCTCACGGAAGAACAAGCCACAACTCTGGCCGCTGCGGTACGGGAAGGGCAGAACATTCTGATTGCCGGGGCCACGTCCAGCGGCAAGACCACGCTGGCCGGTGTTCTGGCCGACGCCATCCCGGAACATGAGCGCATCCTGCTGATCGAGGACACGGCGGAGCTGCACATCCGCAAACCGCACGTCGTCTCCGCCGAGTCCCAGACTGACACCCATCGCCGGCAGATTTCCTTCGATGACCTGCTTAAGGCTGTACTGCGGCATCGCCCCGACCGCATCATCGTGGGAGAAGTGCGCGGCCCGGAAGCGCGCACCCTGCTCGATGCGATGAACACCGGCCATCGCGGGACACTGGCAACCATCCACGCCAGCAGTGCAACAGAAGCGCTCCACCGCATGGGGACTTTGGCTCTGCGTGGCGATGCCCACGCAGACATTCGACGGGTTCAGGAGGAAGTCGAACGTTGCCTGAATCTGGTCGTTTATATCGCACGGATCTCAGGAAAGCGGTCCATCCAAGAAATCCATGAAGTCGTGCAGCCGCGTACTTATGTCTAAATGAATCGGTTCGGCGTCGGCCCCTGGCTTTGCCAACTCCATCAGGAGCCGTTCACAACCCATCCTTTGTTCGTGAGGTGGAGCGCAACCGTCTGGTTTTGCCTCACATCGTTCAGCGTTGTTTGAATCGATGGGAATGCCTGCTGGACTTCGGGTGCCTTTGCCCAGGCAGCCAGAGTGGAAATTGTGCCCGTATAGGTCACAGTCGTTTCAGTGTAGGCGCCCTGCGTCTGCGGTTCGGTCCAGTTCACAATCGTAGCCACTTCTTCATGACCGTAGCAGAACCCATCCAAGCGGCCAGACACGTCTAAAACTTTCTGAAAGTATTTCTGCCCCTCTGGGCTGACCGTGTACCGTTTTACAGGCACCGGCTTTTGCGGACTCAGCGACAATGAATTCGCCAGACTCCGCACCACCGCAGTCGCATTCACGGATTGCACCAACCCGGACTGCTCCAGAGCGCTCAATTCCGCCGCCGTGCTTGACTTGTCACCTACAGGTACATCATGCGGAAACTGGCCGTCTATGGTCACGCACGTCCGGTTCTGCGTGGGGAGATATTGATCGATCGCGCTTTTCAGGTTCGCCGCATTTGGCTTTTTTGCACCGTTGCAGCCGCAGAACACTATCAAACTAGAAGCGATGAGCATTTTCCATTGACGCATCCAAGCCAATCCTCCCGGAAACCGCTGGCGGATCTTGCTCTCGTGCCGCGTGGCATCCGATCTCAAATCTTGTCCTAAACAGCTTGGCTCCGAATACACCCGGAGTCAAACTGGCGCCGTTACGAGTCGGCGGTTCTCTGAATCACGGGGTATCGATGGAGCACTTCTACATCGCCCTCGCATGTCTGGTATAGCTCTCCTTCCGCCTTCATGTCGACCTGAAGTTTGATTGAAAGCGAAACGCCATCGGTAAACCGGATGTCCACCTCCGGCGCTCCCGAAGGATCATAAATATAGCGGATACGCTCGATGGTTCTGCCCGTAGTCTCTGGGAATTCCAAACAGCAATGACTCATAAACTCCTCTGTCCTCGTTAGATTCGCCGTTCGGCGAAGCCGGATGTGTTGACCTCCGGCGGGCATTCCCGATTTTGGGGAATGGAAGTGCAGTCCCGCAATCTCGATTTGTGAACAAAGGGGACGCGGCTTACCAACGAGCCTACCAGGCATTTTTGAAGCGCCTGATAAAAGCACGGCACGACGCCGGTTATCTCCAGGAGGAGGTGGCGAGGCGTCTTGGCAAACCGCATTCCTTCATCTCTAAGTGTGAGCTTGGCGAACGCCGATTGGACGTTATCGAATTGCAGAAGATCGCAAAGATTTACGGCAAGACGATCCACTATTTTCTCGGCGATGACTAAGATGCCCCCTTCACTTTCCGGGAATTCTCCCTATCTGTGGCTGGCAATATAACCGAAGCTGGCCCTCGCTTCCAATGCGCGCTTTCCACTTGCCGGAGTGAAACTTCCACCAGCTTCTGCAACAAGGGGGAACGGTTATCTTCACGAACAAACACACCGCACCGCCGCATGAGAACGTGCGTTGAGAGCGGCTTCACGACGATCCCTGGCCGTCCGGCAACCGACGAAATGGGCAAGAGACAGATGCCTGCCTTCTGCTCCACATACGCCAGTGCTTCCGGTGCCGAATATGCATCTGCGACTACATGAAGCGTAACCCCGAAATCGGCGCAGTGGTCCTCAATCTCCCGATGGCGCTTCGGCCACGGCTCTCTGGAGACGGCGATAAATGGTTCTCCATCGAAATCCTGCGGGGATACAACGGGTTTCAGGGCCAGTCTGTGACCTATCGGGACACAGACGACAAGTGGCTCTTCATAGATTGTGCGGACAAGCAGCTCGGGTGTACGGATGGGCAGGATGCCAAATCCAGCGTGGAGCGATCCATCGATCACCCTTCGCACCGTAGTTGAGGTCAGACCGCTTCGATGCTCAATGTGAACTGGCTGACCGTCCTCAATGTGGAGTTGCGTAATGGCCGCGATCAGTCTGGGCGGGAGGTTGGTCGAATGCCCAATCACCAGATGATGATTTCGGATCGCCTGTCGCGCATAGACCTGCTCTTCCGCGAGAAGCGCCTGCCCAACCGCTTTCGTCGCGTCTTCATAAAACTCTTGCCCGTCCTCGGTAAGGATCAGCTTGCCTCCGATCTTTTCAAAAAGACGGATTCCAAATGTATTTTCGATGATATCCAGCTGCTTGCGGACGCCAGAAGCAGAAAGCCCAAGTTCTTCCGCCGCATCATCGATGTCGTGTTTCTCTGCGACCGTCGTAAACACGATGAGATTATCCAGCTTAACTTTTGGCCGACGCATCTCAATCACCTATAAGCCGGCGCATGAGAAAACTCCTATTCAGACCTCAATGCCTGCATCGGGTCGATCCGGGATGCACGCCATGCCGGAAACAGGCACGCTAACGCCGCCACTGCCAGCAGCGTCGCAGCCACGGTCGCAAAGATTGCCGGATCGAGCGGTCGGGTTCCATACAGCATTGACTGGATCAGGCGTACTGCTCCGACGCTGGCTGCTAGACCAAGCACTAACCCGTAGAGTGCCGGACGCAGACCATCGCCGAGCATTTGCCGCACAACCAGTTCGCGTTGTGCACCCAGAGCCAAGCGAATGCCGATTTCTCCGGTACGCTGCGTCGTCACATAAGAAAGGATTCCGTACAACCCTATAGAGGCCAGCATCAGCGACAGCAGGGCAAAAGCTAGCATCAAGCTGGCGTTCAAGGTTGCATCGCCCAACGACAGTTCTACGATCTGCCGCATGGTAAATACATCGGAAACTGGCAACTGCGGATCGAGCTTGCCAATCTCTTTTTGGACTGGAACGGAAAATGACAGTGGATCCAGTGCCGTCCGCACGGCGAGAGTGAATGCCTGATCGCTTTGGCCACTCAGAACGGGGTAGTATATCGTCGCCTCGCTCGGCTTTCCCACTTGGTACAGTGTGTCACCGACAATCCCAACGATCTCGCAGTTCGTTTTGCGCGCTGGGTTGACTAGACTCTCGCCCAGAGGATTTTCGCTTGGGAAGAATTGTTGCGCCAACTGATGACTGATGATGCAGGTCGTCGGATGGCCAACCCGGTCGTCACTCGTAAAGAAGCGGCCGCTTAGCAACGGTACCTGCAACGTGGTGAAGTATCCGGGACTGGCAGTTCTGTAGAGGGCGTCGTGCTCCGCAGTATTGGGTGTGCTTGCAGGATGTTCGGGAATCGAAAAAGCATCGTCCTCGCCGGCTCCTGCTCCGGGAACCATCGACCCCAGTCCGACGGCACGTACTCCCGGCATTGCGCGTACTCGTTCCAGCAGCGCTTCATTAAAGGCGTTCACTTTCGCGGGCTTGTCGTATTGTTTAGCGGGCAGGCTGTAACTCATCGTCAATACGTTTTTGGTCGTGCAACCGATGGTCGTCGTCCGCAATCGCCAGAAGCTCTTGAGCAGAAGGCCGGCGGTAATTAGCAGAACCACTGTCGTTGCGATCTCCACCGTAAGCAGCGTTTTGCGCAGGGCTGTACGCGACTGACTGCCCACTGTGCTCCGCGACGAAGCGTGCAACGCTGCAATTGCTCCCTTGCCCGTCGATAGGATCGCCGGGAGCAGGCCTGCCAGTAGAGCAGCAACGATCACAAGCCCGCAGGCAACCGCCAGCACCATGCCATCAACGTGGATGCTTTGTGCGGTGGGCAGATTCTGCCAGTTGTTGACCAGCCATTTTGTGCCCGCCAGCGACAACAGTACTGCGGCCACCCCACCTGTCAGCGAGACCAGAAGGCTCTCTATCAATTGCGTGCGAATGAGCGTGCCCCGCTGCGCTCCCAGTGCGCTCCGGACAGCAATTTCCCTCTGCCGCGCGGCAGACCTCGCTACCATCAGGTTGGCTACATTCAGGCAGCCGATCAAGAGCATGCAAGCCGCAGCACATAGCAGAATGATTAACGGCTTCTCCACACCGTGTGCGAGATCCTGGGTAAGAGTTCGCGATGCCACGTCTTCGGCCACCGGCGCATTTAGGTTCTGCATATGCAACCGATATTGCACCGCCGCCACTTGGCTTAAGGCACTGGCCAGGCTGACATCCGGCCGCAACCTGGCCACCACTCGGGTGAAGTGAAAATCATGATGTGTAAGGATCGCTGGTGGAATACCCGAAGCATAAGGAACCCAGGCCTGGATGCTTGCATCGGGCCAGGTGAACCATTCCGGAAGTACACCGACCACTGTGTATGACTTCCCGTCGAAATGGATTTGCCTGCCAACGATCGAGGGATCTGCGCCGAAGCGCCGCTCGAAAAGATTCCACGTCAGCATAACGGCGCTTCCGTCCGGGCGGTCTTCGCTCTCGGTAAAGGTGCGCCCGATGACAGCATGCACGCCCAGCAGGGAAAACAGGTTCCAGCTACCGCCGGCCACGTTCACCAGTTCCGGCAACTCTCCACTCTCTCCGGTCAGGCTCAATTGCATCGGAGGCCGCCACGCGGCCATGTCTTCAAAACCGTGCGTTTCCTTCCGCCAGTCATAGTAGTCGGCGGGAGCGACTGCGTTGTAATTGAACCCCTGCGCATTCATGCTTGGTGCTCGGAAATGTTCGTAGATCATCACGAGTTGCCCGGGATCGCGGAAAGGAAGCGGTCTGAGCAAGACCGACCGCACCACCGTGAACAGCGACGTTGTAGCACCGATGCACAATGCCATGATGAGGACAGCAGTTAATGAGAAGCCCGGCGATCGGAAGAGCGTACGAACGCCGATTCTCATATCTCTCAGAAGATTCTCCGTTCGATTCCAGCTCCAGACGAGGCGCGTTTGCTCATGAATCAGAGTGGGATTCCCGAAGGCGCGCAGAGCGGCATAGTGTGCCTCTTGCGGCAACACTCCGGCGTCGCGTTGCTCTTCTTCTTCGACTTCCAGATCGGAGCGGAGTTCACGCTCCAGGTCCGTGTCTTTCCGGCTGATTCTCAACCATTTCATTCCGGACCTCACTCTCTTCAGTCCTTGTCTATCCTTTGCTTCATGCCCCAGTGTCATTCAATCCGTAGTGCCTGCATGGGATCGATCCGCGACGCCTTCCATGCGGGAACTAGGCAGGCGAGCACAGCAACCATCAGGAGCGAGGCGGTCACAGCCGCGAAGACCACCGGATCAAGTGGGCGAGTCCCGTACAGCATAGATTGAATCAGGCGTACCGCCCCGACGCTTACTGCAAGGCCGAGCGTCAGACCGTACAATGCTGGACGAAGACCGTCGCCCACCATCAGGCGCAGAACCTGCTCTCGTTGAGCGCCAAGCGCAAGCCGTATGCCGATCTCTCCCTGTCGTTGGGCGACCAAATACGAGAGCACGCCAAACAGGCCCACTGCGGCAAGAAGAAGGGATAACCCCGCAAATGCAGTGACCAGCGTTGCTTCGAGGCTCGCATCCAAGGTGCTCTTTCCGAGAATCTGGTCCATCGTCAGAATGTTGCTCACAGCCAAATTCGGATTCATATCGGCAATGATTTTCTGAATAGGCAGTGCCAAGGTCAATGGTGCCGGTCCGGTGACAACAGCGAGCGAGACAGTGTTCTCCTCACCGCGGTAGAGAGGAAAATACATAGTGGGCTCCCCCCTGGCGGCCACTGCGCCGCGCACATCTCCGACAACTCCTACAATTTCAAAGTCGTGAGGTACAGAAAAATTGTCATCATTGATGTGCTTTCCGATAGGGTCGGCATTGGGAAGGAACTTACGCGCGAACGACTGGCTAACGATGGCGAATTGACTTTGCCCCAGACGCTCATTCGGCTCAAAGAATCTGCCTTTGATGAGCGGAATCTGCATTGTCTGGAAGTAGCCTGGATCAACGTTGACCACATCTGCATCAAGCGACCGCCCAGGCACCAGCGGCTGATCCTCAGGAATCGAGAACCCGTGGTCTGGCGGTTCCCCACTTCCCGGCAACGCATCCGTTAATGCAGCAGCCTCGACCCCCGGCAACACGCGTACCCGCTGAAGTAACGAATCATAAAAATTGGTTCTGGCGACTGGCGTTTTGTATGTTGCATCCGGCAGCGCAATGCCCATTGTCAGTATGTGGTGGGTGCGACAACCAAGGTTTGTCGCACGAAGATGCAGATAACTCTCCAGGAATAAACCCGCGCCTACGAGCAATACAACGGTCAAGGCTACTTCGAGGGAAAGCAGCATCCGCCTCGTTCTCGTGCTTGCATGTCCTGGGGTTTGGGAGCGTGTCGATTCTTGTAGTGGACCGAGAATATGCTTGTCCTTCAAGGCTAGAACCGGAACCAAAGCGGCAAGCAGCCCACAAAAGAGGACAACCCCAATCGCCGCCAGTATCGCGAGACCATCGAGTTGGATTCCCTCTGCTCGGGGAATATCGGAGTGCAGGTTCACGAGCCAGCGAACCGCCATCCATGCCAGGGACAATCCCAGCATGCCGCCACCAATACATAGCAACATACTCTCCACGAGCTGTTCGCGGATCAGCCGCCACCGGCCCCCGCCCAGTGCGGTACGAATCGCCGCGTCCTTTTGCCGGGCGGCTGAACGTGCTACCAACAGGTTCGCGACGTTCAAACAGCCGATTAGCAGCAGGCAGCCCGTTGCGGCAAAGAGCATCAGGAGAATCGGTTCAATGTTGCCCACACGCGACTCCAGTAGCGGCACCACATTCGTCGCTGTCGAGACCCAGTTGCTGGGAAAGCGTTTATGGATGTTCGCCTGAATGGCACTGATCTCAGCCTGTGCTTGAGCAACCGTAACGCCTGGCTTCAATCGAGCAATTACCTGAAAATTGTGGGCACCGTGCGACCGCATCCATCCCAGAGGGGTTTCGTGGAAAAACGGAGTCCACAACTGCGCTGTGGAGTCCGGGAAGTCTTCTCCTTTTGGCAGAACACCAATGACCGTGTAGGGCCTTGCATCCAGCAGGACGGTCTGCCCCAAAACCTTAAGGTTGCCCCCGTAACGGCGCTTCCAAAGCTCCCAACTTAGAACAACGGTTGAATTTGCTCCGCGCTGGTCATCCTGAGCATTGAAAAACCGTCCCAATGCGGGCTTCACACCCAGCAATTGATATATATTCCAGCTCGCAGTGAGCGCGTTAACATATTCAGGTAGCTGACCGGACGTTCCTGAGAGATTGTAACTGCTGAAGTTCCACGCAATCGCCATTTGCTCAAAGCTGTGTTGTTGCTGGCGCCAGTCAAAGAAATCGGGACCCGACACGGCGATATGATCGTGAGTCAAGTCGTGAGCATCCGCGTCGTAAATTCGAACTAGTCGCCCCTGGCTCTGAAAGGGAAGCGGTTTCATAAGGACAGAATGAACGACGGTGAACATCGCCACGGTCGCACCGATACCGAGCCCCATGACCAAAATAACGATCACGGAAAATCCCGGTGTCCGCGACAGGGTTCGCGCCGCATAGCGCACATCGCGCGCCATTGACTCAAGCCAGTTCCACGACCATACGGCCCGTGTTTGTTCGCGAATTAGAGTGGGATTCCCGAACGCGCGCCGCGCCGCATAGTGGACTTCATCCGCAGGCACCCCGCGCTCCTGCTGCTCTTCCTCTTCCAGCTCAAGATCAGCCTGAAGTTCCCTTTCCAGATCTGCGTCTTGTTTCCCTGTCCGCCACCAGCGCATTTCAGCTCTCCTCTGTCGCAGGCCACATCACCCGTGCCACCGCTTCAGCCATCTGCTTCCACTGGGACTCCTCGACAATGAGTTGTTTACGGCCTTTTTCCGTCAGTCGATAGTATTTGAATTCCCGATTGCGGTCCGGTGCGGTCTCCCATTTAGAAGTGACCCATCCACGACGCTCCAAACGATGCAGCGCTGGATAGAGAGAACCGTGCTGCATCTGCAAAAAGTCATGTGTGGTTCGCTGGATGTGCTTTCCGATTTGGTGACCGTGAGACGGTCCAAAAAGGAGCGTTCGGAGGATGAGCATATCTAGAGTGCCTTGGAGGAGATTTGCACGTTGCTGTGTTTTCTTTTCCATGGAAGAAATCCTATCTTTGACGAAATCGACCGGCGGGTTTATAACCCGGAGATGTTTATTGCGCCGCTATTGTACGCAACCTGATCGTGCCACTGATTGTGGAAGCCTCAAGAACAGGACCGCCATTCCCGATCTTGGAGCTGACGATCCGGGGACGATGGGCGTCGACGGGACCGCTCTCAGGCGGAGGTGGAACGTTTTCGTAAATAGGAAAATCTGAGTCAATCGCTCCCGTTACAGTGTTCCCATAAAATTCGGCACCTTGGTCTCGGGACTCGTTCAGTTCGATGTTCCCGTCGATGGTCGCCGCATTGACATTCGACCGAAGGCTGTTCACCATGATGTCTCCGTGGATCATGCTCGCGGCGAATCGAATGCCTGCGGGAACGCGAATCACGAAATCGACCCGGCTGTCGCCTTTTTCTAGGTCCTCTGTTCCGCGCTCAGGCTGACACTCGCGTACATCTCCGTTCCGAGTCGCGGCAACGCCGCAGATGGTGATTCCGTTGTCACTCGGCACCACATCGACGCGACTGAGGGCAGGGTCATGAATGCGCGCATCAACCTGAATCGAGCCGTTGTTACTCGAGATTGCGCGGATCGAACCATATACTCCGCGGATTTCGAGGGTCTTTCCTTGTGCAAGAGTTCCATTCCAGTGGAAGTTTGTTGTTCGCGAAGGGCTCTGCGCGGCCACGCCGCTGAGCGGGCAAGCGACGGCTAAAACCCCTGCGAAGCCTAGTAGAGAAGTAGTTCGCAATACGCTGCCAATGAATAAGGGGCGTCGTTGTGAGTTTGTCACGTCAGAGTCCTCTCTTCAGTGTTTGATCATCCCCGTAAGGCACACACCTTTGATCCCTTTTCTATGGAAGTCATTCGACCTCCAATTTGATGATGATGGTAGTCACTCGACCATCATCTTGTCAAGAGGGGGTATCGTCTCTGGAGCCCAGAGCTTTGCTCATCTTGAGCTCTGCCCGTTTATGAGGGCAACGGAAACCTTCGGCCTAGCTATCCGGTATATCGGCATCTGATTATGGACGGCGGAGCCAAAGGGACGCGCGTATTATCTTTCAATCTCCTGCCCGCTTCATGGACTTTTCAGGAATTTCTCGGAAATATTTTCCACGCAGAATGCCCGCTTTAAGGCGCATATTCGTGAAGCATCATTGCTCGCCAACCGGGGAGTCTATGCCATGTGGTACAGCCCATCACTGCAACAGCTTCTCTTCCTCGAAGTTGTTCTCCAAGAGGGGAGTATTATCAGAGCCGCGGACCGTCTTCACACAAGCCACTCCACGATCTCAAGAAGCATGAAATCATTGACGAGCGGACTGGGGATCAACCTCTTTGACAAAACGCCATACGGCACGAAGCCGAGTCGGGTCGGGCAAGTTTATGGTTTGCACATCCGCAATAGCCTGGAGCAGGCGAAGCTTGCCTTCGATCTGGCACAGTATGAAACCAGTCTGCACCAGCGGCCCTTCTGTGTCGGCCATTCCCCGTACATCCACGGGCGACTTCTGCCCGTGCTCGAACAACTCACCTTGCCGGGGAATGAAGCGCCGCCCATCATTCTCAAAAGCGCGATGACGATGCGCTTGATATGGCGTGTCCGCCGCGGAGAGCTTCAGGCTGGTTTTGGCATATTGCCCATTATGGACACGACCCTCTGGATCGAGCGAGTAGCACATGAGCCATTCTGCATCTGCGTCGCAGAACATCACCGTCTGGCAACTCGCTCCCGGCTGGCAGCACAAGAATTATCCAATGAAATTCTGGTATGGATTCCGCGGAGCGTTCACCCGCTGTTTTACGACCATGTTGTGAACTATCTACTCACGCTGAGATTCAATCCCAGACGCTTTCTGGAAGCCCACACCATTACGCAGGCCCTCGACTTCGCCGCCCATGGCGCCGGGGTTGCGCTCATCCCGCAGTCCGCATCTCGCTTCCAACGCCCCGGCGTGCTTTTCAAGCCTCTGACCGATGAGTTGATCCGCATCGAGACGGCTCTGTTTGTCCGAAGAGATCAGATGCGCGCGCCGGTGAAGGACTTCATCACTGTCGCATTATCCGCCGTTGCGGCGCTAAAGCTCAATCCGCTGGAGAAGCGATAAATCATGAATTGCAACGACCATAACAGAGTGATCCCAACGATCGTTTCTCAGGTAATGACCGGACAAAGGTCGCGGATGCGGAGGAATGATGTTTGAACAGATTTACCAATGGCCCAGATTGATTGAACGGCATCGCCAAGCCCCGCTGCGTTTGGAACGCGAGCGGTTTCTGCGGCACTTGCTCGAACAAGGCTATTGCCACAGTAAAGTCCTGGGCACGGCAACCTATATGCTCCACATCATCCGGGTTCTCGAACTCACTGAGTTGCGCGTAGTTCAGGAGGAAGAGATTGAGAAGGGTGCAGATTTCTGGGCGGAATATCGAGGTCCTTTCCGAGACTGCCGGCACCATCACTATGGGGCGCCAAAGTGCTTCATCACCGTGGCCCGCACTTGGTTCCGGTTTCTTGGAATGTTGGGGCTTCCGCCAGAGGCTCCCTTTCACGAACAGATTGAACTGTACGCACACGCGTTGGGATATTATCAGGGACTTGCCGCAATCACGATTCGCGCCTATTCGAACCGAGCGCACCTCTTTTTGAAGTGGCTGGCGGCCGAGCGCGGAGATCTTCAAACGGTCTCGATCACCGATATCGACAGATTCCTCACCCTGAAGCGCGCCGCGGGCTGGACACACCGCGGTATCGTCACGCAATGCAAGGCGATGCGAAGCTTCTTTCGTTTCGCCGAGAGGCAAGGCTGGTGCGCACCGGATCTCGCGCTTGGAATTCATGGGCCTCGCGTCTCCAAGTACGATGCGCGCCCCAAGGGACCAAGCTGGGCTCAGGTCCGCCAGTTGCTCAAGCTGGCCGAGGGAGTGGAACCCGAGCAACGTCGCGCCAAAGCGCTTCTGCTGCTTTTAACAGTGTACGGACTACGCTGCCGGGAGGTTCTGGACCTGCGCCTGGAGGACTTCGATTGGCGCAGCGAGATATTCACCGTGCACCGCGCCAAGCGCGGAGGCATTCAGCAATTCCCGATCCAGTACGAAGTGGGAGAAGCGATCCTCAATTATCTTCGCTATGCCCGCCCGCGCGTCAACGATCGACACCTCTTCCTGGGAGAGCGCCGCCCCTGGGGGCCGATTCAACACGACGCCGTTTGGAGGACGGTGTCGAGGCGCCTCCGGAAGCTTGGAATCGAACTGGATCATATGGGTGCCCACAGTTTGCGCCACGCTTGCGCGACCCGGTTGCTGCAGGGAGGGGCATCCCTCCAGGCAATCGCCGACTTTCTGGGACACCACGACATGCATTCTGTGAGCATCTACGCGAAACACGGCATTCGCGCCCTTCATAAGGTTGCCACCTTTCGTCTCGCCGGGTTGCTATGAATTTCCGAACGGGAATGGAAGTTTATATCGAAGCCAGGCGGTCCGAAGGCGTGCCTTTTCTGAAAGGGGCACAGATTCTACGTTCCCTCGAACGGCAGGTCGGGAACGTACCGTTGGCGCGGATCAGAGTCAACGATGTCGCCGATTTCCTCAATGGTCCTCGGACCTCACCCATGAGCTGGTATAAGAAATACTGCTCGCTGCGTGGGTTCTTTCACTACTGGAGGACGCGCAATGAGCTCCCCAGTCTGCCGTTGCCTCCTGCGCGCCATTCTCCGGTGCAGACATTCGTTCCCTACGTTTACTCACGGACAGAAATCCGCCGTCTGCTCGCGGCCGCAAACGTTGTACAGCGGCACTTCAAATGCGTCATCGAGCCTTGTACCTTTCGTATTCTGCTCGTGTTTCTCTATGGCACAGGTGCGATGATCGGCGAGACAGTTGAGCTCAAACAGAGCGACGTTGACCTTCGCAGACGGCGAATCAATATCGAGAGAAGCTTTACTAGCCGATCCCGCCTCATTCCCATCGGTTCCGATCTTCACGAAATCCTGCTCGGATACCATGGAACGCACCACAAGAAAACAGCGGCGCGTGATTCACCTTTTTTTGTTACCAGAGATGGCGAGCAAATCAAAACCGATACGGCGAACCAAGCCTTCTATCGGGTGCGTAAAGAGGCGGGCATTGCCCGACACGATGGCGCCCGCTACCAGCCGCGGCTCCACGATCTGCGGCACACCTTCGCGGTTCATCGCTTAACGACATGGTTCAAACACGGCGCAGACATGAATCGCATGATTCCGGCGCTTTCGGCCTACATGGGGCAGCATGATCTGGGCTCGGCTGAAAGGTATCTGCAGATGACCCCAGAAAGGTTTCGGGCGCCGCTCAACAAACTGAGCCCTAAACGGGGCAAGAAGAGATGGCGGGACGACGCCGCGTTGATGAAGTTTCTGGACAGCCGGTAAATCGGTTTCGAATTTCTGCGGATTCCGGCGCTCCTGAATATGCACTGCACGGCAATTACACAGTCGCGGACAAATCGCGGAAGTAGCTTTGGATTCTCATTTTCGTGTTTGGCCCTGAATCGCGTCGGGCTTACGGTGGTCCTCTGGCTCCCAAGGTGAGATCGCTATCTGATAGGCTTTTTCCTTGTCCCACGGGTCTGCCGTATCCGCGATCCCGACCCAGGCGGGAGGCGCAAAACGCGTGCTGCCGAGTTGCACCTGGACCTCAGCGTCAGGATCGAACTCTCGCAGCCGGTCGATTAGCTCTACTACCTTCATTGCGAGATCCTCCAGATATCATTTTGCACCTCACTTCTTCGGCGGCGACAGGGCAGGAACAGCAAACGCGGAGGAAAAATGTTTGAGCAGATTTATCAAAGGTCAGAAGTCATTGAAAGACACCGCCAGGCGCCATTGCGCCGGGAGCGGGAGCGGTATCTGAGGCACATGATCGAACAGGGCTACAGGCACGGCACATTGACCACTGCGGCAACCTACATGCTCCACGCGATCCGAATCCTCGAAATGCGTGAGCTTCGTGTGGTTTACGAGGAAGAGATTCAGAGAGGTGCCAAAGTCTGGGCGGAGTATCGGGGTCCGTTCCGAGATCCCGGCCACTGCCACTATGGGTCCCCGAGATCTTTTTGCAAGTATGCCCATGCCTGGCTTCGGTTCCATGACAAATTGGCGCATTCGCCGGATCCTCCGTTCCACGAACAGACGCAAGCATTCGCGAACGCGCTGAAATTTACTTATAGCCTCGCGGCTGTGACGGTTCGCGGCTATTCGAACCGAGCCCAGGCCTTCTTGACGTGGCTGGCGGCACAGAGCGGAGATCTAGAGACGGTCTCCGTGGCAGACATTGACAAGTTCATCGTCGCGAAGCGCGCGGAAGGATGGAGGCCACGCGCCATTGCCAACCAATGCCAGGTGTTGCGAAGCTTCTTCCGTTTTGCCGAAATGAGTGGCTGGTGTGCAGCGAATCTCGCGCCGGCCATCCGAATACCCCGAATCCCAAAAGACGAGGCGCGTCCCAAAGGGCCAACCTGGACACAGGTCCGCCAATTGTTAAAGCTAGCCGAAGGGAGCGAACCGGAGCATATTCGCGCCAGGGCGCTTCTACTGCTGTTCACGGTTTATGGCCTGCGAAGCAGTGAGGTCATTCAATTGCGCCTGGAGGACTTCGATTGGCAGAGTGAGGTCTTCACCGTCCGGCGCGCAAAGCGCGGCGGCACTCAGCAATACCCAATTCAGTACGAAGTGGGAGAAGCGATCCTCAAATATCTTCAACATGCCCGGCCACGCGTCGATGACCGGCACGTTTTCCTTGGAGAACGACGCCCCTGGGGACCGCTCCTGCACGGCACTGTGTGGAGGACCGTATCGAGGCGGCTACGGCAACTTGGAATAGAACTCAATCATCTGGGTCCCCACGCTTTACGTCACGCATGTGCAACTCGTCTGCTTCAGAAAGGGGCATCCCTTAAGGAGATCGCCGAGTTCCTGGGACACCGCGACACAAAATCCGTCGGCATCTATGCGAAATGCGACAACGCATCTCTTCGCAAAGTTGCCGCTTTTCGTCTTGCGGGGCTGCGATGAGACTCCAGGAAGGAATTGAAGTGTACATCGAAGCAAGACGGTCCGAAGGCGCGCCCTGGTCGAAGGGCGCACAAAACCTGCGTTCCCTTTGTTGGTACCTCGGCGATCTGCCGCTCAATCGAATCCGGGTCAACCAGGTTGCGCCCTTTCTCGACGGCCCTCTGACCTCGGCTGCGACTTGGTACAACAAATACTGCGTTCTGCGCCAGTTTTTTTGCTACTGGAAGGCGCGCAATGAGCTCTACCGATTGCCGCTGCCTCCGCCACGGCGTTTTCCGGTACAGACATTTGTCCCCTATGTTTACTCGCGGACTGAACTCCGGCGGCTGCTGGTGGCAGCCGGAATCACTCAACGGGATTTGAACTCGGTGATCGGCCCCCGCACCTTTCGTGCCCTGCTCCTGTTTCTCTATGGGACGGGCGCTGGGCTCAGCGAAGCGGTTCAAATGGAGCGCAGTGACGTGGACTTTCGCCGGAGGCGAATCACATTTCGCACCAGCATCGCCCGCTGTGCGCGCGAGATTCCGATTGGTTCCGATCTCTACGACATTTTGCTGAACTATCATCGGACGCACCATCAAAAGGAAGCAATGAAAGCCCCGCACTTCTTCCTAACCAAAGATGGATCGCAAATCAAAGCCAGCACTGCGAGCAAGACTTTCCAGAAGGTGCGCAAGAAAGCAGGCGTCGCCCGCGACGACGGGGCGCGCTACCAGCCGCGGATGCAGGACCTGCGGTATACCTTCGCGGTTCACCGATTGACAGCTTGGTTCAAGCACGGCGCAGACATGGGCCGAATGATTCCGGCGCTCTCGACCTACATGGGACAACATGGCCTTGCCACGGCGGGACGCTATCTACGTCAGACCCCAGAGCGGTTTCGGGCACAACTCAACAAACTCAGCCCTCAGCTGGGTAAGAAGAGATGGCGGGATGACGCCGTGCTCATGAAATTCCTGGACGGTTTGTAGAACGCCGTCAACTGACAAGCTACTGATCCAACGTCCGTGAAATATCGCGATTCTTTTCCATTGACACATCTTTTCATGCCTGGTCATCCAGATGGCTTCTAACTAAGGAGGATAAGACTATGATCGACGGCCTCTCACGCTTGCCGAGCGTCCGCTCACGCCACACCAGCGCACCGTTGCTGGAGGAAAGAGAGCAATTCCTTCAACACCTTTTCTCACAAGGGATTTGCCGTGTGTCGATACGGATGACGGCAGCCTATCTGCTCCATATCGTTCGCATCATGGCGCTCACCGAAGTCCGCAATGTCACGGTCGAGGAAATTGAAGCGGCTGGACAAGTGTGGGCCGCCTACGTCGGGCCGGAAAGAAGAAAAAGCCAACTCCGAGGAATCACGGACTATTTCGTCCTTAGGGCGAAACAATGGTTTACCTTCAATGGAAGTCTGACGCCTGCCCCACCCCCACCCTTTTCGGCGCAGATCGAACGGTATGCCGATGCGATGCGTGTCCGTGGTCTTTCAGCGACAACCATTTATGGCTATCGCAGAAGTGCCGCGGCCTTCCTCCAATTTGTTGCACCTAAACATAGCACCTTGGAGACGATCCGTTTATCCGACGTTTATGAGTACTTAGCAAAGCTTCGTGCGTCCGGGAAAGCGAACAGAACCATCGCCACCCGATGTCATGCACTACGGTCCTTCTTTACCCATGCTGAAATCATGGGCTGGTGCGTCCCTGGCATTCCCCTCGGCATTCGCGGCCCAAGAGTCTCCCAGTATCGCGGCCCCGCCCGCGGGCCGGCATGGAAGGACGTGCGAAAGCTCGTTCAGAAGAGGGGTGAGGCCGAACCAAAGGAGTTCCGTACACGTGCCATCCTGTTTCTCTTGGCAATTTACGGTCTGCGTAGAAGCGAAGTGGCAAGGCTGGAGTTGGGCGACTTCGATTGGCGCAGCGAGACCTTCATGGTGCGTCGAGCAAAGAGACGAGGGATCCAATACTATCCGATTCAATACGAAGTGGGCGAGGCGATCATTGGTTACCTTCAGCATGGTCGTCCGAGATGCGCCAACCGAAACCTTTTCGTCTCCCTATGTCCGCCACATCGTCCTTTCGGAGTCGCCGGGATCTCGCAATCCGTCCGCGGGCGGATGCAAAGCATAGGTATCGAGTCGGTGAACACTGGCCCCCACTCGCTTCGCCACGCCTGCGCTACCCGCTTGCTGAGTCAAGGCTCGTCACTTCAAGAGATCGCCGACTTTCTGGGACACCGCGACCTCAATTCTGTAAGCATTTATGCCCGCTACGATTTTCGGTTGCTGCGTAAGGTGGCGGCCTTCAGCCTGGCGGGGGTCCTATGAAACTCCGAGAAGGCATTCAACAATATGTGCAAGATAAACAGGCTCAAGGTATGAGATTCAGCGGAGGCAATCAAAAACTTATCTCCTTCTGCCGCCACGTTGGCGATATTCCTCTCGACAAAATTCGCCCCAAGCAAGTCCTCACCTTTCTCGATGGCCCACGAACATCAGTTTTCACTTGGGCCGCCAAGTACAATCTGCTCCTCAACTTCTTTCGCTTCTGGGTTGTTCGCGACCTCATGCGCTCGCTGCCCATGCCTCCTCCGCGCCGTCCACCAAAGCGAAACTTCACCCCCTACATCTATACGCATACAGAAGTTCGTCTGTTACTCAAAAGCACACGCATGTCACAGGCGAACCCCTACTGCCGAATTGACGCGCGGACACTGCGCACTTGTTTGCTGTTTCTCTATGGCACCGGTGTTTGGATCAGCGAGGCAGTGCGGATCACACGAGAGGATGTTGATCTCAAACGCGGGTTGGTCATCATCCGAAATAATCGGCTAGAGCCATGCCGCACAATCCCCTTCGGTGCAGACCTGCACAAGATGTTGAAAAGCTACTGCACCTCTCACCATCGCGGAAGCCCGAAAACTCGGCAGTTCTTCCTCCACATGGACGATAAACCTCTGACGGAGGATTATCTGACTACAACGTTTGAGAGGCTCCGGCACTGCGCCGGAATTCGGAGCCACGATGGCGTCGCTCGACCTCCTCGCTTGCATGATCTTCGATACACTTTTGCGGTTCACCGTCTCACGGCATGGCTCAAGCGCGGTGCTGATCTCAACCGGATGATCCCAGCTCTCTCGGTATACATGGGCTATATGAATCTAAGCGCTTCAGCCAGATTTCTGAGCCTGACACCAGAACGCTTCCGCGCGCAATTGAACAGGCTGAGCCCTCACCAGGGAAAGAAGCATTGGAGAGACGACGCTGCGCTCATGGATTTCTTGTCAACGTTGTGAGAGGCATACTCGGCAATAGGGAATTCGAGTTAGCCGCACAAGGCAGCTAATTAATTGTGTAGCGTGCCCCGCGGCCTTTGCCGGCTTGTACGAGGTAGTGCTGCTCCGCCAGCTTTTTCACATGCACCTTGATGGTGTTTCGGTTCGCGCCCGTCGCGTCCTCAATTTCTTTGACGGTGATCTCGCCGCGCGTTTTCGCCAGCTCCAGAATTTGACGGGAAAGGGCAGGCAGAGACGCGCGCAGCGCCTGCTCCTCTTTCACCTTTGCGGCCAAGTTGTCTTTCTGCTTCACCATTGTTTTCAGAAAGAAGACCAGCCAGGCTTCCCAGTTTTGCTCATCCTTGCGGATGGTTTGCTGGGTGCGGCGCAGGGCGAGGTAGTAGCTGTCCTTGTTGTGTTCGATCACGCTTTCCATCGAGCTGTAAGGAACGTAGCCGTACCCGGCGCGCAACAGAAGCAAGGTCGTCAGCACGCGAGAGAGCCGGCCATTGCCATCCTTGAACGGATGGATGGCCAGGAATACGACAATGAAAATTCCTATCAGGATGAGAGGGTGGTGACTTTCCTCTTCTACGGATCGATTGAACCAATCGACCAGCTCCGTCATCCATCCCGGTGTTTCAAATGGCGTGGCAGTCTCGAAGACCACGCCCAGGCTCTTGCCGTCAGGCCCAAACGCCTCGACATGATTCACCACTGTTTTGTACTGGCCGCGATGGTCCTGATCCTTGGCGCTGTACTTGAGCAGCACACTGTGTAGCTGCATGATGTGATTTTCCGTTGAGGCGATGGCCTCGTATCCCTCAAAAATCATGTCCATCGCGTCGGCATAACCCGCCACTTCCTGTTCATCACGGCTGGCGAAGGTTTTTGTTCGTAGCCCGGAGAGCAGATTCTCTACCTCTGCATCACTGAGCCTGGCACCTTCGATGCGGGTGGACGACCCCACGCTCTCAATCGTGGCGATGCGGCGGAGACTGGTCAGCCTTTCGGGTGCCAGGGTTTCTATAACTTTCCAGCGGCCTTTGAACTCATCAATATCGGCGATAAGCTTGAGGATTTCCGGAGTGATCGTGATGTTCTTGATTTCACGCATGGACGCAATATCCATTTTCACCCATTTTTAGCCGTTTTACACCCAATAGCCGTGAAATATCCATTCTTATCCATTTTCACCCGTTTCATATCACCAAAGAACCAAGCTGGCTAATCAGGGGAAAACGAGGGAACAAATCGGGGAACGCTAAGAAAGGTCCGTCTGTATCTTACTGATTCCAAGGAGCGACTAGGGATCATCTACGCCGCTATAGGTTGTTTAGAATCAGTTATTTGCCCTTCTCATAACCCAAAGGTCGCTGGTTCAAATCCAGCCCCCGCAACCATTTAGCCGACCGGCCAACCCTAATTAACCCTATGAAAACTGGGATTTCGGGCTCTCGAAGCCCTTAGGGCGCCGGTCTTGGGCTGCAGTTCCCTCCAGATTACTCATTCCCCAAGGCCCTGCGAACCACGGCCGAGTTGTGCTTGCGCTTGGATTCCATCAGCGCGTCGCCGTACTTGGCCGTGGTGGAGATATCCGCGTGCCGCATCAGTTTCTGCTGCACGCCGATGGGTGCGCCCGCATCGTCCAGCCACGACCGATACGTGTGACGGAACGTGTGCCAGCCGACGTTGTCGAGCTTGCTTCTCCTGGCGAGCGCCCGCCGCTCTTTGTGCACGGCCGTCGTCTCACCCTCCGCGTCCGTACAGCGCTTGCCGATTGCGGCCCCGCACTGGGAACACGGAACGAGACACCAGCCGGCAGGACGAAGGCAGTCCTGCTGCGCCGGGGAAGCGTGGAAGTGGCGGCCGGTGACCGGACTGGTGAACTGCAGCTCCGAGCCATTCGAACGTCGCTTCCACTCAAGAAGCACGGTCGCAAAGTCTGGATCGAGAGGGAGCTCATCTTCCGAATACTCGGTCTTCAGATACTGGACTCGACCGTGAACGACGGCGCGGTCCACCAGCATGCTGAGAGTATCGAAGTGGATGTTCACCCAAGGGAGGGCCAGGATTTCCTCGACCCGAAGTCCGGTGCATTGCGCCACCAGGACCATGGTCCGGTAGGGCTCAGGCAGGAGGTCCAGGATAAGGTAGAACTGCTCGACCGTCAGCACCACGGCTTTCTTGGTGCGCTTGGTCACTCCCTTGACTTCGACCAGTTCCATGGGATTGCGACCCACTTCGATCACCTCCCAGAGCATGGCCTTCTCGAATGAACGATGCATCAGCGCTTTGATGTTCCCCTTCGTCTTCGGCGCACCGGTGGTGGTTCTGAGCCACTCCGCAACCGCGTACGGCTTCACCTGTTCGATGGGGGTTACTCCTCACCGCTCACGAATCCGTTTGATCAGGCTGAGGTAGGAAGCCACCGTCGTGAAACTGAGGTCTTCCTTGCTCATGTTCGTTTGGCCCGGGCGAAGCTTCTTGATTTCAAGCAGCCGCTCGCTCGTGACAAAACTGTCCAGAAGTTCCCCGAAGGTCTTGGGACCAAGGGAAGTGAGAGGATGGCCTGCGTTGAGTTGAAGCACAAAGCTCTCCAGAC